>PDWI01000634.1_pt1 | contig 60439 bp, 50 predicted proteins | sample 1430891 | NCBI WGS metagenome assembly PDWI01 (sample SAMN01162508, study PRJNA174530) | Oral metagenome, whole genome shotgun sequencing project. | biome: Marine environment; feature: Marine mammal; material: Swab sample of the gingival sulcus; isolation source: swab sample of gingival sulcus... | reverse complement strand
AATTTTATTAATTCGTCTTTCAACCAATAAAAATCATTAAAATCTTGAACACTTATTGTTTCATCTAAAATTGGTTTTTCTTTTTTCATAAAGCCTATTCCTTTGCTTGCCCATAACGAACAAATATACGATACTTTTCAGTTAAAGACAAAAGCTTATTAAATAAACTAAACTTTAGTTTAGCGCCTAACCCGTGATAAAATAAAAAAAACTGTGGTTAACACAGTTTTTTTTATTTTATTTAAATGGCTATCTTATTAAAAACTTCTACCATTTTATTAAAAGCTGATTTTTGCGATGAAGATAAAAGCATTTTTCTAATTTTTTCCATAATTATATCCTTAACACTTTTATATTTTTGTTGGTTTTTACCAAAGAAGGCATTCATAAACTTATTAGGAATTATGTAATTTATTTTCAAAGTATTTTCTTTTTCAAAATAGAGTCTCAATCCATGCATATTGCTCTTTTTCAGAACTATACACTTTTCCATTTGACCGTTTTCATCCCTACGCATTCCCCAAATATCATACTTTTGAGATACGTCAAAAGATGTTTCTTTTTTTAAAAAAGCTTCTAATTTTTCTAATGAAGCGTATTCTTGTTTTACTGCTATTACTTTTTCCATTTTATTTATTTATATGATTTTTTCCTTGCTTTAAGGTAAGTACTCAACGAAAAGATAATCCCCAAAAGTATAAGAATATACATTCCGTATTTTGAAATAAAACTTCCTGTATCTGTTTCTACTAATGCAGGATTTTCTACATTATAATTAATTGTGATTTCATCATTTACATTTTTTAACCTTCCCAAGACAGGAAGTCGTACAAGCTCAACAATAGTTTCTATACTATCGCCATTTTGAGTAACAAAACTAACAGTCGCAATATCTTTATCCTTTTTGCCTGAATGTTTTGTTTCTATACTTTTAATAACGGCTTTTGCTTCTAAATATTTACTGTCTTGTGCTGATAAATCTATCGCGAGTAAAAGAAATATTCCTAAAATGATGTTTCTAAAGTTCATATTTTTATTATTTAGTTGGTTATTGTAAACAACGCCGGAGAACTTTGCCGAGACAGCGTAAAGTTTCTCCGGCGTTGGTGGAAAAAACTCAAAATCAAAGAGCTTAATGAATAAACATTATGCTCTCAGTTCTTTATTTTTCAGTTGTACTTGCCGACTCTTTCTTCGCATCTTTAACTTCAACCTTAATTTCATTGTAAGCGGGCATCCCGGTTCCTGCAGGAATTTTATGTCCCACAATTACATTTTCTTTCAATCCCAATAAATAATCGGTTTTTGCTTCAATGGCTGCCATGTTCAGAACTTTGGTTGTTTCCTGGAAAGAAGCAGCAGACAAGAAACTCTTCGTACCCAATGAGGCTTTTGTAATTCCCTGTAAAACAGGCTTAGAGGTTGCTTGTATCGCATCTCGCCAAGAAATAATCTTCAGGTCTTTTCGAGTCAAATAAGCATTTTCATTACGCAGTTCACGGTTAGAAATTATATCACCGACTGAATATTTTTCCGAATTTCCATTGTCTTCAATGACCTTCATTCCGTAAATGGCATCATTACCATCTATAAAGTCCCATTTGTCAACAATTTGTTTTTCACGAAAATCGGTATCACCGGCATCTTCAATTTCAACTTTTTTCATCATCTGCCGTACGATTACTTCAAAATGCTTATCGTTAATTTTCACTCCTTGCATACGATACACCTCCTGCACCTCATTCACGATATGCTCCTGTACACGCGTCGCACCTTTGATGTCCAAAATATCGGAAGGCGTAATGGCTCCGTCAGAAAGCGGTGTTCCGGCCTTAACATAATCTCCCGGCTGTACTAAAATTTGCTTTGCAAGTGAGATATAGTACAATTTGCTTTCTCCTGATTTTGAAGTAATTACCACTCCTTTTTTTCCTCTTTTAATTTTATCGAAGGAAACAATTCCATCTATCTCGGAAACAGTCGCCGGGTTGGAAGGATTTCGCGCTTCCACCAATTCCGTAACTCTCGGCAAACCTCCCGTGATGTCTCCGGTTTTTCCGGATATTCTCGGAATTTTGGCAATAACAGCACCTTCCAATATTGTATTTTCTTGTTCTACGGAAAGGTGAGCTCCTGCCGGCAAGTTGTATGTTTTGAGGATTTCCCCATTTTCATCGATAATAGAAATCTCGGGAATCTTCCTTTTGTCCTTGGATTCTATAATGACCTTTTCAATAAAGTTGGTTTGTTCATCTTTCTCAACCTTAAAGGTGAGACCTTCAACCAAATGATTCAACTGTACCCTTCCGGAAACTTCGGAAACAATCAGAGCATTATAAGGATCCCATTCACAAATAACTTTACCTTTTTCAACTTCGCCTTCTTCAACATATAGTTTTGATCCGTAAGGTACTGAATACGAGGTCAACATAACTCCTGTATTTTTGTCATGAATCTTAACCTCTGCCATACGGCTGACGACTATCTTATATCCTCCCTCCGGATTGTTTTTATCCTCAATTGTTCGAAGTTCTTCAAATGTTACAACTCCGGCATATTTTGCCACGATGCTGTTCTCGGAAGCAGCTCCTCCGGCAACCCCTCCTACGTGGAAGGTTCGAAGCGTAAGTTGGGTTCCGGGTTCGCCAATGGACTGTGCCGCAATTACACCTACCGACTCGCCTCTCTGAACCATTCTTCCGGTAGAAAGGCTTCGGCCGTAGCACTTGGCACAAACTCCTTGTCTTGTTTCACAAGTAAGTACGGAACGTATTTCTATTCTTTCGATGGGAGAATCTTCTATATCTTGAGCAATTTCCTCGATGATTTCATCTCCGGCAGAGATTATCAAACGATTATCTCGCGGGTCGTAAATATCATGTACGGAAGTTCTTCCCAAAATTCTTTCATAAAGCGTTTCAACGACTTCGTCTTTGTTCATAACAGTCGTTGCTTCAATGCCCCTCAAAGTACCACAATCTTCTTCACTTATCACAACATCTTGCGCCACATCGACCAATCTTCGCGTCAAATATCCCGCATCTGCAGTTTTCAACGCCGTGTCAGCCAGACCTTTACGAGCACCGTGAGTAGAAATAAAGTATTCCAATACAGAAAGTCCTTCTTTAAAGTTAGAAAGTATCGGATTCTCTATAATTTGCCCGGTTGTAGCTCCGGATTTTTGTGGTTTCGCCATCAATCCCCTCATTCCGGAAAGCTGGCGAATTTGTTCTCTGGACCCCCGTGCTCCGGAATCCAGCATCATATAAACAGAGTTAAATCCTTGCTTATCGCTGCTAATTTCTTTCATTACTTGTCCGGTAAGACGAGCATTGGTATGTGTCCAAATATCTATAATTTGATTGTATCTCTCATTATTGGCAATGAACCCCATGTTGAAATTATCAAGAACCTCTGCCACTTGGTCGTACCCTTCTTGTATCATTTCTGATTTTGCCGAAGGAATAATCACATCACCCAGATTAAAGGACAAACCTCCTTCGAATGCCATTCTGTATCCCAAAGATTTGATATTGTCAAGGAAGTCGGCAGTTTTATCAACTCCGCAAGTTTGCATCACGCGACCAATGATCGTTCGCAATGATTTTTTTGTAAGCAGTTCATTGATATAGCCCACCTCTTCCGGCACATATTGGTTAAAAATCACTCGACCAACAGTGGTTTCTATGAGTTCTTCCTTATGTTTTACTTTTATGGAAGCGTGCAGGTCAATGGCTCCTTCATTGTATGCAATCAAGACTTCTTCTGCAGAATAAAACATTGCCCCTTCTCTCCTTACTTGTTCTTCGGGGGTGCTTTTTTTTATCTTGGTGATATAATACAGTCCTAAGACCATATCCTGTGACGGAACAGCGATAGGCGCTCCGTTAGCGGGATTCAAAACGTTGTGGGAAGCCAACATCAACATCTGAGCTTCAAGGATTGCTTCATTACCCAAAGGAAGATGTACAGCCATTTGGTCACCATCGAAGTCAGCATTGAATGCTGTACAGGCCAGAGGATGCAATTGGATTGCCTTACCCTCTATTAACTTGGGTTGAAAGGCCTGGATTCCCAGTTTGTGCAGAGTAGGAGCTCGGTTCAACAAAACAGGATGTCCTTTCAGTACATTTTCCAAAATGTCCCAAACAACAGCATCTCGTCGATCTACAATTTTCTTTGCAGACTTTACGGTTTTTACAATTCCTCGTTCTATTAACTTCCTGATAATAAATGGTTTGTACAGTTCTGCCGCCATTTGCTTGGGCAGACCGCATTCATGAAGTTTCAATTCCGGACCAACGACAATAACGGATCGAGCCGAATAGTCAACACGTTTTCCCAAGAGATTTTGACGGAAACGTCCTTGTTTTCCTTTCAAACTGTCACTCAGGGACTTAAGAGGTCGATTGGCATCTGTTTTTACAGCACTGGATTTTCGAGAATTATCCAACAAGGAGTCTACAGCTTCCTGTAACATCCTTTTCTCATTTCGCAGAATAACTTCGGGAGCTTTTATGTCAATCAATCGTTTCAAACGGTTGTTTCTGATGATGACACGCCTATACAAATCATTCAAATCGGAAGTGGCAAAGCGGCCTCCATCCAAAGGTACCAAAGGACGCAATTCCGGAGGAATCACCGGCAAGACTTTCAATATCATCCATTCAGGTTTGTTAATTCCTTTGGATTTCTGGAATGCGTTTACTACGGTTAATCGTTTGAGTGCCTGAGATTTACGCTGTTGTGAAGTCTCATTATTAACTTTATCTTTAAGTTCCAATGCCAATTCATCCAAATTGATGCGCATCAAGAGATCTTCAATAGCTTCGGCTCCCATTTTGGCAATAAATTTATTGGGGTCATCATCCTCCAATAAATGATTGTCTTTCGGCAATGTTTCTTGGATCTCCATGTATTCCTCCTCTGTCAAAAAAGAAAGAGGCTCAAGACCGTCTGCGGCTTTTATCCCGGGTTGGATAACAACGTATTTCTCGTAGTATATAATGGAGTTTAGTTTCTTTGTCGGAATACCAAGCAGGTAGCCTAATTTGTTGGGCAATGGGCGAAAGTACCAAAGATGCATCACGGGAACAACCAAGCCGATATGACCGACTCTGTCTCGTCTGACTTTTTTCTCTGTTACTTCGACACCGCATCTGTCACAGACAATGCCCTTATAACGGATTCTTTTGTACTTTCCGCAATGGCATTCATAATCCTTCACAGGACCAAAGATCCGCTCGCAGAATAATCCGTCTCTTTCAGGCTTATAAGTTCGATAATTAATGGTTTCAGGTTTGACAACTTCGCCACTGGAACGTTCCAAAATTTCCTCGGGTGAAGAAATACTGACCACGATTTTGGAGAAGTCGTCAACTGCTTGTTTTCTTTGAATGAAAGCCATATTTTATTTTTCCTTTTTGTAATATTTTAAAATAAAGATACGAAGTTGGGAGGATTACTCCAAACTGATTCTCAGCCCCAGTCCTCGGAGTTCTTGGAGGATTACCTTGAAGGATTCCGGAACACCGGGCTTCGGAATGGACTTGCCTTTAACTATTGCTTCGTAAGCTTTAGCTCGACCGACAACGTCATCGGATTTGATAGTAAGCATCTCTTGCAGTATATTTGCAGCTCCGTAAGCTTCCAATGCCCAGACTTCCATCTCTCCGAATCTCTGTCCTCCAAATTGAGCTTTACCTCCGAGAGGTTGCTGGGTTATCAGCGAGTAGGGACCTATAGATCGAGCATGCATTTTGTCATCGACCATGTGTCCAAGTTTTAGCATATAGATGACTCCGACTGTAGCAGGCTGATGGAATCTATTGCCGGTACCTCCGTCATAAAGGTACGTTCGTCCGTAATCAGGCAGCCCGGCTTGACGCGTATATTCGGTTATATCTTCTAATTTTGCTCCATCAAAAATCGGGGTAAAGAAATTTACGCCAAGTTTTTTTCCTGCCCAACCTAATACAGTTTCATAGATCTGCCCTAAATTCATCCTTGATGGTACTCCCAAGGGATTCAGAACAATATCAACGGGGGTTCCGTCTTCCAAGAAAGGCATGTCTTCATCACGTACAATCCTGGCAACAATTCCTTTATTACCATGTCTTCCCGCCATTTTATCTCCGACTTTTATCTTTCTTTTCTTGGCGATATAAACTTTTGCTAATTGAATGATTCCGATGGGCAATTCATCACCGACAGTTAAACTGTATTTCTTGCGTTTATACTTACCCTGAATCTCTTTATAACGAATAGTATAATTATGTATCAGACTCTCTATCAGTCGATTATCTTTTTCGTTTGCTGTCCATCCGGAAGAATCTACGTCGATGTAATTTATTTCTTGTAATTTCTTCAAAGTAAACTTTTGACCTTTGGGTATCAGGTCCACGTTCAAAAAGTCATGAACTCCTTCCGAAGTTTTGTCTTCCAATAAAGAATACAATTTTTCTGCCACTTTGTCAGCCAAGAGAGCAATTTCTCGATTCAGTTCCATTTCCAATTTGTCAAGAAGTGGCTTATCGGCTGTTTTCATTTTGCGATTTTTCATTGAACGAGAAAATAATTTCTTATCAATGACCACTCCTTCCAAAGATGGCGATGCTTTCAGGGAAGCGTCTTTTACATCTCCGGCCTTATCTCCGAATATGGCTCTTAACAATTTTTCTTCAGGAGAAGGATCGGACTCTCCTTTCGGGGTAATTTTTCCAATGAGAATATCGCCGGGACCTACGTGAGCTCCAATTCGAATCATCCCGTTTTCATCCAACTGCCGAGTTGCTTCTTCGCTAACGTTAGGTATGTCCGGGGTTAATTCTTCCAAACCTCTTTTGGTATCCCGTACCTGCAAGCTGTATTCCTCAACGTGAATGGAAGTAAAGATGTCTTCACGTACAACTCTTTCTGAAATAACGATAGCATCTTCAAAGTTATAGCCTTTCCAAGGCATGAAAGCAACCATCAAGTTTTTACCAAGAGCCAACTCGCCGTTGTCCGTAGAGTACCCTTCTGTAAGTATCTGACCTTCAACAACCTTATCTCCTTTTTTTACCATTGGATAAAGATTGATTGTGGTATTTTGGTTGGTTTTTTGGAATTTAGGCAAATGGTAAGTTACCAGGTCATCATCGAAACTGACAAAGCGTTCTTCTTCAGTTTTTTCATATCTGACCTTGATTTGAGTAGCATCAACATATTCTACGATACCGTCTCCTTCGGCAAAAATGTTGTTTTTTCCGTATTGTACAACCATCGGCTCAATACCGGTGCCTACGACAGGGGCTTCACTGCGAACAAGCGGTACAGCTTGACGCATCATGTTGGATCCCATCAATGCCCTGTTTGCATCGTCATGCTCCAAAAATGGAATCAACGAAGCTGCAATAGAGGCTATTTGGTTGGGAGCAACATCCATATAATCCAGACTTTCCTTCTCAATATTCGGAAAATCTCCGTGAGAACGAGCTTTAATACGATCAGAGATCAAATCACCATCCTCTCTGAAATTAGATGTGGCTTGACCTATAATTTTATTATCCTCTTCTTCAGCACTCAAATATACAATGCCCGAGTCAGAGATATCCACTTTCCCTTCATTGACTTTGATGTAGGGTGTTTCGATGAAGCCGAGTTCATTAATTTTAGCAAATACACATAAGGATGAAATCAATCCAATATTAGGTCCTTCCGGAGTTTCAATAGGACAAAGTCTTCCGTAATGGGTATAGTGCACATCTCGCACTTCAAATCCGGCTCTTTCTCTGGATAAACCTCCGGGACCCAAAGCTGACATTCGTCTTTTGTGAGTCATCTCTGCCAAGGGGTTTGTCTGATCCATAAATTGAGACAATTGACTTGTTCCAAAAAATGAATTAATGACTGCAGAAAGTGTTTTGGCATTGATCAAATCAACAGGTGTAAAGACCTCATTATCACGAACATTCATACGCTCTCTGATGGTTCTTGCCATTCGAGCCAATCCGACTCCAAACTGATTCGCAAGTTGTTCACCCACCGTCCTCACTCGTCTGTTGCTCAAGTGGTCTATATCATCAACATCGGTTTTTGAATTTACTAATTCTATCAAATGTTTAATGATGGCAATAATGTCCTCTTTGGTCAATACTTTGGTACTCTCAGGTGTCGAGAGACTCAATTTTTTGTTCATCTTGTAACGACCGACTTCTCCCAGATCATATCGTTTCTCGGAGAAAAAGAGATTTTCAATCACTTCACGAGCCGTGTTCTCATCCGGGGGCTCGGCACTTCTTAGTTGCCGGTATATGTAGAGCACCGCCTCCTTTTCAGAGTTACAAGGATCTTTTTGTAAAGTACTGTATATCAATGCATAATCCACAGAGTTCTTAGATTCTCTGTGAAGTAAAATATTTTTGGATCCGGATTCTAAAATCACCGGAATATGTTCTTCTTCGATAATTGTCTCCCGATCAATTATAATTTCGTTTCTCTCAATGGAAACGACTTCGCCTGTATCTTCATCAACAAAGTCTTCTATCCAGGATTTAAGTACACGCGCTGCAAGTTTCTTACCAAGCGAGTTCCTAAGATTTTCCTCAGTAACTTCAACATCATCTGCTAAATCGAAGATCTCCAAGATTTCTTTATCACTCTCAAAACCAATAGCTCTGAGCAATGTAGTAACAGGCAATTTTTTCTTCCTATCGATATAAGCATACATCACGTTGTTAATATCGGTAGCAAATTCAATCCAAGAGCCCTTAAAGGGAATTATTCTTGCAGAATAAAGTTTACTCCCGTTGGAATGTATTGTCTGACTGAAAAAGACCCCCGGAGAGCGGTGCAACTGAGAAACAATAACGCGTTCAGCTCCATTAATAACAAATGTACCGCGCGAGGTCATATAAGGAATTTGATCCAAATATACATCTTGTATAACGGTGTCAAAATCCTCATGTTCCAAGTCGGTACAAGAGAGTTTTAATTTAGCCCTGAACGGCAAACTATACGTAAGACCTCGCTCTAAACATTCAGGAATGGAATACCGAGGGGGATCAAGCGTATAGTCCAAAAACTCCAATACGAAGTTATTGCGAGTATCCGTTATCGGAAAGTTTTCTTCAAAAACTTTAAAAAGACCTTCTTTTTTCCGGTCTTCATAGGTAGAGTTCAATTGAAAGAACTCTTTGAATGATTTTACTTGAATCTCAAGAAAATCAGGATAATCCATCAATTTTCCGGTAGTTCCGAAATTGATTCTTGGGGTGTGTTGTGGTGTCATCAGATAAAAGTTTGTTGATTCAACGAACCCGGATAATGCTTCTTTTTGAGTACACAATCAAAAAAAAGTGGTCTAAATCCGGCTCTCCGTTACAAAATACTACAATAAAAGGCCTAGAGCTTGTTAAAAACAAACTCTAAACCTAATTCTTTCCGAAATAACACCATTTATTTCAACTCTACTTCGGCGCCTTCGGCTTCCAGAGCTGATTTTAAGGCTTCAGCTTCTTCTTTGGATACTCCTTCTTTTATTTTGGAAGGTGCAGCGTCCACAATTTCTTTAGCCTCTTTTAATCCTAAACTTGTTAATTCTTTTACTTTTTTAACTACTTTAAGTTTTCCGGCTCCTGCCGATTTTAATACAACATCAAATTCTGTTTTTTCAGCAGCTGCATCACCGGCTCCACCATCTGCTCCACCGACTGCTGCGACTGCAACGGGTGCTGCTGCAGGCTCAATGCCATATTCTTCTTTAAGAATATCAGCTAACTCTTTTACTTCCTTTACAGTTAAATTTACCAATTGTTCTGCAAAATCTTTAACATTTGCCATTTTATTAAATTTTTAATCGTTTTTGTAAAATTCTAAATATAAAAAATACTAATTTTCAGCTCTTTCTTCAAGAGTTTTCAGGACACCGGAAATTGTATTTCCTCCTGATTGCAATGCTGACAAGACATTCAAAGCCGGAGCTTCTAATAATCCTACCACATCAGCAATAAGTTCATTTTTCGATTTCAGAGTTGCAAGCATCTCGACTTGGTCGCCCATGTACACACTTTCGTCCACATAAGCTGCCTTAAGAATAGGTTTCTCCAAGCCTTGCTTTTTCCTAAAACTCTTTATCATTCTTGCAGGGAGATTCCCAACTTCCGCAAACATGATAGAAGTTTCTCCCTTTAACGCTTCAGTGAGTTCCGACAAATCTTTTTCAGATTTTTCGATTGCTTTTTTTAACAAGGTATTTTTTGCAACAACCAAGCGGACATCATTTTTGAAACATTCTCGCCTCAATTCCATAGTTTGTTGAGCATTTAATCCCAACGAATTGGTTATATAGAAATGAGGAGAATTATTAATCTGCTCCGCCAGATTATCTATAACCTGATTTTTTTCTTCTCGTGTCATAGTTCAATTCCTTTAAAATTATTCTGTTGCAAACGATTTTTCATCAAGCCTGATTGCCGGACTCATGGTACTGGACATATAAATACTTTCCACATAGCCTCCTTTGGCAGACGCCGGTCGTAATTTCTGAACTGTTCTTAGAAATTCCCGTGCGTTCTCTGCAATTTTTTTCGCATCGAAAGAGACTTTTCCTACCGAAGTGTGGATAATACCGTACTTGTCGACCTTAAAGTCAATCTTCCCTTGTTTGAGTTCCTTTACGGTATTCCCTACTTCCATCGTAACAGTTCCCACTTTAGGATTCGGCATCAAACCTCTGGGGCCTAATACTCTACCCAAGGGGCCAACTTTTCCCATTACAGAAGGCGTTGCTACCACCACATCAATATCTGTCCAACCACTTTTGATTTTTTCTACGTACTCATCCAAACCGACAAAATCTGCTCCTGCATTTTTCGCCTCCTCCTCTTTGTCAGGCGTACACAAAACCAAGACTCTGACGTCTTTTCCGGTTCCGTGCGGCAAAGAGACCGTGCCTCTCACCATTTGATCAGCTTTACGCGGATCAACACCCAACTTTACATCAATATCCACCGAAGCATCAAATTTGGTAAAAGTAATATCTTTCACCAACTGCGAAGCTTCTGATAATGAGTACCTTTTGTTTTTGTCAACTTTATCCAAAGTTGCTTTTACATTCTTGGTAATTCTTGCCATTTGAAGATTTTTTTTTTAATCTCAAGCGGGAAACTCGCCTTTAATTTTTATACCCATACTTCGCGCAGTACCTGCAATCATTTTCATTGCAGACTCTAATTTGAAGGCATTCAAATCTGCCATTTTGTCTTCAGCAATTGCCTTTATTTGATCCCACGTTACAGTAGCCACTTTATCCCTGTTTGGCTCAGCAGAGCCGGATTTAATTTTGGCTGCCTGTAACAATTGAACCGCTGCGGGCGAAGTTTTGGTTACAAAATCAAAACTCTTGTCTTTGTAAACCGAGATCTCTACCGGAATAACAGTTCCTGCTTTTTCCTGCGTACGAGCGTTGAATTGTTTACAGAATTCCATAATATTCACGCCCGCAGCACCCAATGCAGGTCCTACCGGAGGAGACGGGTTCGCTGCCCCTCCTTTGATTTGTAATTTAACAACTTTTACAACTTCTTTAGCCATTTTTCTTTCTTTTGAAAGTGTTTAAAAGTAATAATTTGGAAGCATTATATGTAAACGTAACAGCTATTCTTTATATAACTACAGTCATTTACTCTTTTTCAACTTGCATGAAACTCAACTCCAAGGGTGTTTTTCTTCCGAAAATCTTCACCATAACTTTCAGCTTCTTTTTTTCTTCATTAACTTCCTCCACAACCCCTGAAAAATCATTAAAAGGTCCATCAGTGACCTTTACGGACTCTCCGACAAAATAAGGCACAGTGATGGCCTCTTCGGATTCCAATAATTCATCTGCTTTACCGAGCATACGGTTCACTTCAGCAGGACGTAAAGGGACAGGATCTCCCCCACGAGTTTCACTCAAAAAACTAATCACATTAGGCACATTCTTCAATATGTGAGGAACTTCTCCGGATAAGACAGCTTGCACAAATACATAACCCGGGAAGTAGTTTCTCTCCCGACTAATTTTCTTTCCGTTACGTATCTGATACACCTTCTCTGTTGGTATGACGACCTGAGTTACATAATCGTTCAATTTCAAACGACTAATTTCACTCTCTATGTAGCTCTTTACTTTCTTTTCTTTCCCTCCAATAGCTCTCAGGACATACCACTTTGCCTGATTATCAACCGATTGTTCACTCATAGCCTATAACTAACAATGCTAATATACTTTATCCATAAGGAAGCGGAAAGTTATATCCATAAGGTAAACAACTACCGCAATTATGAATGATGCTATCATAACTACAACCGCACTATTTTGCAGTTCTGACCAAGAAGGCCAAGTTACTTTATGTACTAATTCTTTGTACGCCTCTTTGATGTAATGCCTAATTTTCATACCTATCTTTTAGCACGGGAGGAGAGACTCGAACTCCCGGCACTCGGTTTTGGAGACCGATGCTCTACCAACTGAGCTACTCCCGTTCGTTAAATTCCCTTAATCAAAAGATTCGGCAGCATAGAAGAATACTGCCGAACTTCTAATCATATGAAACACAAATTTTATCCGACCAATAATGAATTATTATTCAAGAATCTCAATTACTTGACCTGCTCCTACGGTTCTTCCTCCTTCACGAATAGCGAAGGTTAAACCTTTATCCAAAGCTACGGGTGTAATCAAGTTTACTTCAATAGTTACGTTATCTCCGGGCATTACCATTTCTGTACCTTCCGGCAAGACAATTTCTCCGGTAACATCCAAGGTTCTTAAATAAAACTGAGGTCTGTATTTGTTATGGAACGGAGTATGTCTTCCTCCCTCCTCTTTTTTCAAAACATATACCTCTGCTTTGAATTTTTTATGCGGTGTTATAGATCCAGGTTTGGCAATAACCATTCCTCTAGCGAGTTCTTCTTTTTTCACACCTCGAAGCAACAAGCCTACGTTATCTCCAGCTTGACCTTCATCCAATATCTTACGGAACATTTCAACTCCCGTAACTACGGATTTCATTTTTTCTGCGCCCAATCCTATGATTTGAACATCATCTCCGGTATGAACAACTCCGGCTTCAATTCTTCCGGTAGCAACTGTTCCTCGACCGGTAATTGAGAAAACGTCCTCAACGGGCATCAAGAAGTCTTTATCAACATCTCGAGGCGGAAGCGGAATCCACTCATCAACAGCATCCATCAACTCCATAATTTTTTCTTCCCATTTAGCTTCTCCGTTTAATGCACCCAGAGCAGATCCTCGGATAATGGGAGTATCGTCTCCTTCAAATTCATAGAAATCAAGAAGTTCTCTCATCTCCATTTCTACAATCTCAAGAAGATCATCGTCTACGTCTTCCATATCTACCTTATTGATAAAAACAACCAATTTAGGTACATTTACCTGACGAGCCAACAAGATGTGTTCTCTGGTTTGAGGCATAGGTCCGTCAGAACCGGCAACGACGATGATGGCTCCGTCCATTTGAGCGGCTCCTGTTACCATGTTTTTAACATAGTCGGCGTGTCCGGGACAATCTACGTGTGCGTAGTGTCTTTTATCTGTTTGATATTCTACGTGAGCTGTGTTAATTGTTATTCCCCTCTCTTTTTCTTCGGGGGCATTGTCAATTGAGTCAAAAGACTTTATTTCACTCAAACCTCTCTTTGCTAAAACCGTAGTTATGGCTGCGGTAAGAGTTGTTTTTCCGTGGTCCACGTGTCCTATTGTTCCAATATTAACGTGCGGTTTTGACCTGTCAAATTTTTCTTTAGCCATGATATAAATCTGTTTTAATATAATTAATATAAGTAATTGAAAATCTTACTAAAAAAGAGCCGATGATGAGATTTGAACTCATGACCTCTTCCTTACCAAGGAAACGCTCTACCCCTGAGCTACATCGGCGTAAAAAAAAAGAGCGGAAGACGAGGTTCGAACCCGCGACCTGCAGCTTGGAAGGCTGCCGCTCTACCAACTGAGCTACTCCCGCTTAAATTTTACTTATTAAATTCTGATCCTTCTTTTGGGTTTTGAGTGGGGGGAGGAGGATTCGAACCTCCGAAGGCATAAGCCAACAGATTTACAGTCTGCCCCGTTTGACCGCTCCGGAATCCCCCCCAAAAAAACATCTCCCAAAAGAGCCGATAGACGGATTCGAACCGCCGACCGGCTGATTACAAATCAGCTGCTCTGGCCAACTGAGCTATATCGGCAATGAACTCTATTTGAGATAAATAATTTCCTTCAAAGAACGTCTTTTCTTTCTCGTTTATCAAAACGAAGTGCAAAAGTATATACTTTTTTTTTTCTGACAAAGAAAATTTCTCTTTTTTTTTAAGATCTTGTTTTTTCTTTGTGTTTTTGGACTTGTCTCCTTAAAGCTTCTACCGCTAAATCAATAGCTTCTTCGAATGTTTCTGCTTCTTTCTCTGCAAAAAGATTACTGCCGGGAATTTCAAGAAGAATTTTCGCTTCTTTGTTTTTAGTACCCTTTTTTTTGGTTTTCTCAAAGTTGAGTGTTACCTCAGTACGAATTATGCCTTCACAAAACTTATCCAATTTGGACACCTTACTGTTAACAAAGTCTAACAATTTTTCATCCGGATCAAAATTAGTTGTATTTATATGAGTATTCATCGTTTTTTATTTTTCTGCTCGGGGGTGAGCTTGTTTATAGATTTTATTTAATTTTTCAAACGTATTATGCGTATACACTTGTGTCGCCGCAAGATTAGAGTGCCCTAACAACTCTTTCACTGCATTTATGTCTGCTCCATTATTGAGTAGATGAGTTGCATAGGTGTGCCTCAAAGTGTGTGGACTTACCTTGCTGTAAGTGGAGACTGTCAAAATATACTTCTGTACGACCCGATAGATCAAATTCGGATAAGCTTGTTTGCCTTTTTCGGTAGTGATCAGGAAATCGTGTTCAGCCTCACATAAGCCGGTTCTATATTGCAAATACTCTACAATCGCCTCTTTTACTTTACGGGTAAAAGGAATAATTCGCTGTTTATTTCGTTTTCCCGTTACTTTTAAGGTTCCGGCTTGCAAGTCAATTTGAGAAATACGCAAGTTTAGCAACTCGGAACGACGCATGCCCGTCCCATATAACAGTTCAATAATTACCTTATTTCTTTTCCCTGAGAACGAATCCTCGAAAACATCAGACTCCAACAAATCGGACAATTCCTTTGTCTTAAGAAATTTTGGAAGTTTCTTCCCTGTTTTGGGTCTTACTATTTTAAGAACCGGATTCTCTGACACATGAGATAAACGCAGCAGATAATCATAATAAGTTTTCAGAGAAGACAACTTTCGGTTCACGCTGTCTGAGGACAGTCCCTCGGACGAGAGGCGATTGATCCACTGTCTGATCACACGATAATCTGTAACGACATCCTCGTCACCCCCTCCGCTTACATTTGTCTCACAAAACTCCTTAAACTGTTGTAAATCACAAGCATAAGCATCAATTGTATGCCGAGAATATTTTTTTTGATACCTTATATGTTCCAAAAAATCAACGATATACATTTCATTATGCTTGAGACTAAAAATAAAGAAAACCTGCTGTTCTTTATCTTTTTATCAATAAAAAATAAGATCCGAAATCCTACTCGTTCTCGGCTCGTTTGAGTTGCTCTACATACTTCGCTTTGATCAATTGCTGACGTCTTATCACGGAAGGTTTCATGTACTGCTTACGCAAACGAACTTCCTTGATGATGCCTGTGCGATCTGCTTTTCTTTTCAATCTTTTGAGAGCTCTTTCGATACTTTCGCCTTCTTTTACGGGTATTTTAATCATATCTCGTTTATAAAAATTTAGAAAAAGTTTAGAAGTGCAAAAGTAGGTTTATTTTTTTGATTTACAAAAAAATACGTTTTTTTTCCAAAAATTTCTATTGGTCTTTAAAATATACCGGACTCTCAGTTTCTTGTTAATTATTTTCGCCCAATATATTTTTCAAAGCATTCAATTGCTCTTGCAGTTGTCGTTTTTGGTCTTCGTTTTTTTCCGCATAAACGGCTGCTTCTAAATCCTTAATTGCATCAGTACGTTCGAGAGATACGGTAAGTTTTGCTGCAAGAAGACGCACTTCAAAATCACTGTCGCGCACCATCGGGGGGATGTACTTCTTGGCAGACCATGCACTCATTTCCACCAACTCTTGCATGGCTTTCATCTTTTCTTCTTTGCTTTTGATGAGAGCATCATAGGCTTGACGTTGTTGAGCAAGTCGGTCTTTGGTAAATAAAATTTCTTGGGTATAAATATCGGGACGAACTACATTTGAAGGATAGGTAACAATTTTTTTTCCGGTCAAAATACGAACGATACGAGGAATCATCCAGCGCATTCCGGGGGTGCTTTCCGGGTGTCCGACAAAGGAAGCAGTTTGTCCTTTTCCAACCTTATTGATAATGATGAAAGGACGATTATTGGTCATGTCGGCAGGAGTTCCTTCTACGGTGTGCACATCGCTCAACATGGTCGCTAACTCGGTATAAGGCTGTTCGGAGTCTTTGGCGGGGATCAATACAGGACCTTCGTAATATTGAGAGTAACAGTTTGTTCTGTCTGCTAATTCCGGGAAAATAGTTTTGCCTTTTTCCGTTAACGAAAACTTTGCAAGTCCGTGACCTCGGTGGTCATGTTCAATATCAATGGCTTCGCCGCCACTTAGGTGAAGGGAGGGATAGCCGGGGGTGGTGGATAAGATGTATGCGCCGGCACAAATGCCGATTACGGCCTTACCTTTTTCTTTTACAAATTGAATGACTTTTTGTTGTCCGAGTTCTCCCAGGCTTCCGGTTTCACTTCTTCCGCCGCCTCCCGGGAAAAGTAATACATCAAAATTGTCTGTTACTCCCTTGATCACATCTGCCGCGGAAAAAATAACGGGTTCAATATCTTTATCGATTTTCAAGGCTTCCAAAGCATCTGTAATGCAATAAGGACTGTCTCCGTTTTTATCGAAAACTCCCACTTTTATTTTGGAGGTTTGTGTGGTATCTTCAGTTTTAGAAGCCGGCTCTTTTTTTTCATCCGGAGTATCACAAGCTGCGAAAAGCACGGTTAGAAAAAGAATAATTCCTGATATTTTTTTCATTTTGATATACTTTAAATTTATAAATTAACACATTACGGTAAAGTTTCTAAAAGTCTTTCCAAAGCCAATTCATCGGCGATATATACGTCTCGAGCCTTGCTTCCTTTGGAAGGTCCGACTATACCGGCAGCTTCCAATTGATCAACAATTCGTCCGGCTCGGTTGTATCCTAAAGATAACTTTCTTTGTATCAAAGAGGTAGATCCTTGTTGATTCATAACAATGATACGTGCGGCATCTTCAAAAAACTCGTCTCTTTTGCCCAAATCTACGGCTCCGGGTTCATCTTTTTCGGTTGCCGGTTCCGGAAGCAAGAAAGGCATGGGATAGGACTGCTGTCCGGCAATATATTCGGTAATTTTGTCCAATTCCGGAGTGTCGATAAAGGCACACTGCAAGCGAACGGTATCGCTGCCTTGCTTGATGAGCATATCTCCGCGACCGATGAGTCTGTTAGCTCCGGATCCGTCCAAAATGGTACGGGAATCCATCATTGAGGCAACACGAAAGGCGATACGCGCAGGGAAATTTGCCTTAATTACACCTGTAATAATATTGGTCGAAGGACGTTGCGTGGCAACAATCAGATGGATACCGATGGCGCGTGCCAATTGTGCCAAACGAGCAATAGGAAGTTCTATTTCCTTACCGGCAGTCATGATCAAGTCGGCAAATTCATCTATAATTAAGACAATGTAAGGCAGATATTTATGACCATTTTCCGGGTTAAGTTGTCGCGCAATAAACTTTTTGTTATATTCCTTTATATTGCGTACTTTGGCTTTTTTCAGTAATTGATAGCGGTCGTCCATTTCAACATTCAAAGCTGCAACTGCATTTATTACTTCTTGATTATCCGTAATTATGGGTTCTTCGGCATCGGGGAGTGTGGCGATGTAGTGATTTTCAAGTCGTTCATAAAGCGTAAGCTCTACTTTCTTGGGATCTACCAAGACAAATTTAAGTTGCGCCGGGTGTTTTTTATACAACAGCGAGGCTATCATTGCGTTTAGCCCTACGGATTTACCCTGACCGGTAGCTCCGGCAACCAATACGTGCGGCATCTTCGCAAGGTCAAAAACGTAGGATTCATTGGAAATATTTTTGCCCAAAGCAATGGGCAGCTCCATTTTATTTTCTTGAAAAGCAGCTGATTGAACTACGGATTTGAAGGAAACGATGTCCGGCTTTTCATTGGGGACTTCAATTCCTATGGTGCCGCGACCGGGCATGGGAGCTATAATACGTATTCCGAGCGCAGCAAGACTTAAGGCAATATCGTCCTCCAGATTTTTTATTTTGGAAATCCGAACTCCGGGTGCGGGGACTATTTCGTAGAGAGTCAAGGTGGGTCCTATAGTTGCTTTTATTTTTCGGATTTCTATTTTGTAGTGTTTTAAGGTCTCGACAATTTTGTTTTTGTTGCGCAAAAGTTCTTCTTTGCTTACTTCGGTCGCATCGGCTTGATGTTCTTCCAATAATTCGGAAGAGGGAAGCCTGAAATTGGATAAATCCAAAGTCGGATCATAATTGACCGGTTTGTCGGATATGTCATTGACCAAAATATCCTCACTTTCACTCACATTCAGGAGCAAATCGCCTTCGCTTTGAGGTTGATTCCGGAAACTCTCCGCAACGCCCCCGTTCTCATTGGCGGCGGAAGTTACAATCGTTTCCTTTTGCGGAATTTCTACTTCAAATCCCGGGTCATCATCTTGCTCTACAACAATTTCTTCTCCATCATCACCAAGCAAGTATTCTTTTCGTCTGCTGACTTCGATCTCTTCCTCCTCCTCTTTCTTTGCGGCAGCTTGTCGTAATTTTTCTTTTTCTATCTCTTTGTTTTGTTTTTTTTCCTTTCTTTTTTGTTTTCGATGTTCCTTCTTTTGTTTTGCTTCTTCGCTGTCGGAAGACTTTAAAAAAGCAAAGTTTTCTTTATTGAAAATTTTCTCGGCAAACGGTTTTATCCATGTCGCCTTTCCGTCTGTCGAAATAAACGCGAAAGCTACAAGAGTAAGCAACAAAAAGAGAATTTCTCCGGTTAATCCCCAAAAAGAACGAAACCAAAGGTGTATTTCATAACCGAATTTACCGCTGAGAGCCCCCGCTTCACCGCTCAAAGAAACAGCAACCGAAATCCAAAGAACTGCAAATACAATATTTTTAAATGCTGCAAAAAGTGATTTTTTATATACTCGAAAAAAGCGTAAACCCAATATCAAAGAAAAAAACGCAAATAAATATGAAGCAACTCCAAAACCGTTGTAAACAAAGCATTGAGAGAGCAACAAGCCGATTTTGCCCATCTTATTTGCCGTACGCACGGAAGAATCAAATAAATAATCAAAAACGCTCATGTCCAAGAGGTCTTGGTCTTCCTTCCAACTTGCTAAAAAAGAGGTGAAAGAAAGAAGCATGAGCAAGGCAAGGAATATGAAAAATATCCCCCCGTATATTCGGGTTTTCTTGCTTTGCATTTTTTGAGAAAGATGATGTTTTATTGAGTTCTTCCGGTTTTTCTTTTGGATCATATTCCTAATTTTTGTGCCGCAAAGTTAGATTTTTTTCCCGAAAAAAAAACTACGAGTGACTATCAAAATACTCCCTGATCTTTGCATTGCCTTCCTTTATAATTTTTACGGGAGGATAGCTGATCGGATTGTTTTGCAACAAAATTCCGTCTTCTCCAGCATCATAATGTATCGGCAATTGCATATCAAGAATAAATGCGGGCAAAAATTCAAGTAAATTTTCAGAAAGATCTAATTCCTTAAGTTTCTTTAAATCAACAATTTGAGGGGGAATTAAAGAAATACTGTTGTTTGCCAAAGAGAGGGTTTCCATTTTTTGAGCTTTGGCAATATCCGGGGAAAGGTGGCGAATTTTATTCATTGCCAATTCTAAATGGAGCAATTCCGGTAAATCAAATATTTCATCGGGTATTATTTCTATTTGATTGTGCATCAATAAGATAACGCGTATCTTTTGTAAATTGCGAATAAGAGGAGGTATCGCATTGATTTTGCAATCAATCAAGTTTAATTCTTCTAAATTCGGCAATCCGGTTATCGCTTCGGGAAAATGTGTCATCGGATTGCCCGACAAGTCCAATTTTCGCAAAGATGTCAGTTGGGCGAAAGTCGGAGGCAGTTTTGTAAGTCGGTTATAATCAAAGGCAAGGGTTCGTATTTGCTTAAAATTTCCGATTTCATCGGGTAAATTTTCGATTTCATTAAAACCTAAGTTCAAGAATTCTATTTTCGAAAATTCAATATTTTTTATTTCTTTGATTTTATTTCCGTTGAGATAAAGTCGATAAAGCCCGGGAAGGCGGCGCAATTGTTCGGGAATTTGCGAAAAATGATTGTTGCTCAGATCCAAGCCTTGCAAGTTTTCCAATGCGGAGAAATCTTCCGGCAATTCGGAAAGTCCGCATTGCGACAAATTCAGGTAAGACAAGCGGCGGTAGCCTTTGGAACTTGCCGGCAGCTTTCGGATAGAATTATGACTGACATTGAGTTCCAACAAATTACTAATTTCTTGATTACAAGGCAATTCAGAAAGTTTATTTGCCGTCAAGTTCAGAAGTTCCAAGCGAGGCAACCGGAATATACCGGCAGGGAAATCGGCAAATTGATTGTATGCCAAGTTCAAATAGCGCAAATTTTTGAGTGCCGAAAGTTTTTCGGGCAATTGGTCAATGGCGTTTTCCTCCAAAGAAAGTTCTTCCAATGACTCGATTTCAAAAACGATATCCGGAATTTTAGTCAAACCGGCATGATTCATTTTAAGTTTTATAATCTCCTGATTATCATTGAGTTGATATCGCATAAAATCATCGAATACCCAGCCGTCAATATTAAATTTTGTTTGTCTGAATTCCTTTCCGATTTCTTTTTGTAATTTCGCGATTATATTGGTTACTTTTTCCATATTTCTTGAAACTTTGTTACAATTTCTAACCGTGAAAGTAAATAAAAAAAATGAATTACAAAAAAACAATATTCTTTCTTATTTTTTTCGGCTCATTTTTCGGAAAAATTATTGCCCAACAAACACGCAAAGACAGTCTTTTGCAGCAACTTCATTCTCTAAAAAAACAGGAAATTGCTTTGCGAGAAAAAATCGGAGAGATCGAGTTGGACACACTCCACAAATATTTGATACAATACGGACTTCCGAATGTAAAACCACAAGAAACCGTTGTAAATCACAGAATTATAAGTCTTTCTTATAATGAGAAACACAAACAAGCCAACTGGGTGGCGCATATCATTTCTCCGGAAATCACCCGACCGGGCTTTGCCAGAACCAACGATTTCAGAAAAGATCCGAAACTAAAAACCGAAACCGCCGGCGAAAAAGATTATTTCCTCAAATCTTTACAAGATGACGGCAGTTATACCTACAAAAATTTTGGGTATGACCGCGGCCATTTGGCTCCCTCTGCCGATTTTCGATGGAATAAGAAAGCAATGAGCCAGTCTTACTATTACTCCAATATATCCCCGCAACTGCCTGATTTTAACCGTGGTGTATGGGCATCTCTGGAAAGTTTCATTCGTGAATATGTCCAAGAGCACGAGCAAAAAGTATATGTCGTTACCGGACCGGTTTTGACCGATAATTTGCCGGTTATCGAACGCAGCAGGCACAAAGTAAGCATTCCGGAGTTTTTCTTCAAAGTAGTCCTGAATACTGAAGGCGATACTGCACGCGGCATCGGCTTTATTCTCCCCCACTCTGACGATGAATATCCCCCCATCAGTTACGCTACGACCATAGATGAAGTCGAAAAACTCACCGGCATTGATTTCTTCCCGGCATTGCCCGATTCTCTTGAAGAAAAAGTGGAACGCACCTTAAACATAAAGCATTGGCAAACGCAAAGTCGCAAAAGAAACGTAGCCCCCATTTCCCGCAGAAAATTACCCAAGAATGCCTACAATACCGTGCAAGCACGCTCTCATTTCGACTCCAAAGAAAAGATTTGCGGCACTGTTGTTGAAATACACAAAACACGTTCCGGTAATTATTTTTTGAATTTTGACCAAGACTTTCCCGAACAATTATTTTGGTGTACCATCTGGAAAGATAATTTGGTAAATTTTAGTTACAATCCTGTTAATTACCTGATTAACAAGAAAATATGTGTAAAAGGAAACATTAAGAAAAAATACGGAAAGCCCTCCATGAACCTCTACAATGAAAAAGCAATCACGCTGTATGAAGATGAAATGCTGAAAAATCCTCCAAAAAAAATGTGATTTTTTTCGTTTTTTATTATTTTTTTTTTACCTTTGTGCCGAGGGAAGTTTTTTTTTAATTTAATTTACACATTATGAATAAATTTGCTTTAATCACCGTTTTTTTTGTTGTTTTCAGCCTTTTTTCTTCTTGTACGGGAAACGAAACAACAATGGTGAACGAAAAAGAACAAGAAGTAAATCAATTGGATGAGAAATATCCGTTTGAAATTTTTGAACAAATGGATGCCGATGTAAGCATGCTGGTAACTCCTGCCCACAACAAAATAAAGCAAACAACTTTATTTGCTCCTGCAGGAAAAGAGATCTCCGCCTTAGAAAATTTGGGTTTCAAAGTACAGACTTCGATAGAAAAAGGTGCAGAAGAGTGCAATTTAGGCAAATACGCCGCTGCACGAGCAGTGGACAGAGCCACAGATAACGGAGGTTGCGCACAAGTGCGTAAAGACCCTAATCATAAGGGAAAGTTCTGTGTAAAATCAGTTCCTTGTGACTAATATTATTACGTAACAGAAAAAAGAGACCATACGCATTTCTTCCCTCAATGGTCTCTTTTTTCGTGTCCGGTTCCAAAAGTTAGTAAAAAAACGGTTATAAAAGCAAGAAAAAAAGCTCTAAAAAATGAGAGTTGCAAATGCAGAAAAATTATAAAATGAACCTTTCCATCGTCATATCATTGTTGAATGAAGCAGAATCATTGCCGGAATTGTGCGACCGGATACAAAAAGTGTGTGAAAAAGAAAATTACAATTATGAAATTATTCTGATTGATGACGGCAGTACGGACAAATCTTGGGAAGTTATATGTTCGTTATTTTCTGAGAATCCGTGCATCAAAGGCATTAAATTTTTCAAAAATTACGGCAAATCCGCCGCCATATATAAAGGCTTTGAAACCGCACAAGGCGATGTAGTCATCACCATGGATGCCGATTTGCAAGACCAACCGGAGGAAATCCCGGAACTGTACCGAATGATTGTTGAAGACGGATACGACCTGGTCTCCGGATGGAAAAAGAAACGTTATGATCCGGTGTTAAGCAAAAATATCCCCAGCAAATTGTTCAATTTCACCGCACGCATGGTCAGTGGTTTAAAATTGCACGATTTTAACTGCGGACTCAAAGCTTACAAGAAAGAAGTCGTCAAAAACATTGAAGTTTACGGAGAAATGCACCGTTATATCCCAATTTTGGTGAAGCAAGCCGGATTTACCAAGATTGGAGAAAAAACGGTAATCCACAAAGAACGCAAATACGGAAAATCAAAATTTGGTCTCGAGCGATTCATCAACGGATTTCTCGACCTGCTTTCCATATCCTTCATCACTCGTTTTGCCAAACGCCCCATGCACTTTTTTGGCACCATAGGTTCTTTCAGCTTCTTGATTGGCTTTGGGATTCTTCTCTATCTCTCTATCGCTAAGCTATTTGCACAAAAATATGCCATGACCGACAGACCTTTGTTTTTCTTAGGCTTACTGGCAATTATTTTTGGCTCGCAACTTTTTCTTACCGGTTTATTAGCCGATCTAATCTCTCGAAGTTCGCAAGAAAGAAACAAATACAACGTAGAAACAACCCTGAATATAGAATCCGAACAAACCCGCTAAGATCTCAATACAAAATTATGCAAGATATTTGGAACGGCAACATAAATACACAACCCGGATCCAACTTTCCGGATTTTAAAATATTTACCCTCGACGAACTCTATCCCCTCAAAGACAACAAGGAGATAAACCCGGAGTTTCCTCATATCTATCCTGTTAATACCCTGCTGATTATCACCTCCGGATTCGGCTATCACGAAATAGATTTCAAGCAATATCAATTTACCAACGGCTCCGTTTTCTTTATTTCCAAAGAACAAACTCAACGCTTTCGACTGCAACCGGGCAACAGCGGTTATGTCATTTTCTTTACCGAATCTTTTTTTGAAAATAATATTTTAGACGGAAAAGTCCTAAGCAATTCTTGGATATACAACTATCATATCGATACACCGATGATACAAGTAAATGCAGAAATGAGGGAAGATTTTTTTGACATTCTGAAAAAAATATACCAAGAATACCACAACAACTCCGGCTTCGCACAAAAAGAAGTGATCAAAACCCTGCTTTTCCTTTTGTTGATAAAGTCGGAACGCATCAAAAGAGGACTGGTCAATCGCAATGCCCTTGCCAAAAGTGATTTTATTTTGAAATTTATTGATTTGGTAGAAAAAAAGATCGAAATGAGCCGTAATGCCAAAGATTACGCAGCCTGGATGCGAGTTTCTTACAAACATTTAAGCGAAACCTGCAAACGTTGCCTTGAAAAAACATCCAAAGAATTTATTGATGAATATATCGTTACGGTTGCCAAACGCAAGTTAGTCTGCTCGGCAAGCCCGATCAAAAAAATTTCGGAATCATTAAGTTTTGATGAACCCACCAATTTCGTTAAATACTTCAAAAAACATACCGCCATATCGCCGGCTCAATTCCGAAATCAATACTCTCCCCCTTTATTTCGATAAACAATTTTGGTAGTGAACAACTTTTTTTGTTACCTTTGCCGACTCAAAAATAACTCGGCCTCGTAGTTCAACGGATAGAACAGTAGTTTCCTAAACTATCGATACAGGTTCGATTCCTGTCGAGGTCATATTTTTTCAACACGCTGATTATCAGAACGCAACAATACTTTTTCACCAAGAAATTGTGATACAAATATGTGCCTTGGCTTCCGGAAGTAACGGAAATTGTTACTATATAGGTACACAAGATGAAGCTGTACTTGTGGATGTCGGCATTCACTATAAACGATTTCGGGAAAGACTGCAAGACGCTTCTTTAGCTCCGGAAAAAATCAAAGCCGCAATCATATCCCACGAACATAACGACCATGTGCAAGGTGCCCGGAGCCTTTCCAAACAGCTGAACATACCTGTTTTTTATACAAGAAAAACCTATCACAAATGCTATAAACGCAACCGTGCCGATATTTTTCGACTATTTACTCCGGGAATATCTTTCTCAGTCGGTAATTTAGAAATTTATCCCTTTCTTAAACCTCACGATGCTGTAGAACCTTGCAGTTTTACAATCAAAACTCAAAAGAAAACAATCGGCGTTTTTACCGACATCGGTTGGGGATTTCCGGAATTGGTCAAACTAACCGATGAATGCGATGCCTTATTTCTCGAAACAAATTATGACGAAAATAAACTCAAAACAGGGATCTATCCTCCACACTTAAAGGAAAGAGTATTGTCTGATCGAGGGCATTTATCCAACGAGCAAGCGGCAGATTTGATCCGAAAATCCGATAATAACCGAAAAATTATCATCTGTTCTCACATCTCGGCATACAACAATACGGAGGAATTGATCCGAAATACATTTTCAGACTTGCAATCCAAACACACCCTTTGCTTAAGTTCCCGAGAAAGGATTTCTGATATTTTTACTTTGTAAAATCCGGCGTTTTACCCTATCTGTTTTGATTAATTACGATTTGGTACCCTCCTACCCGATTCATGTTTGAAAGACGCTTTATTTTAAAAAAATAAGTGCCGCTTTTCTTGGGAGAAAAGTGTATTTTTTTCATTCTTTTATCTATGACAAATTCTTTGAATAAAGTCATATCTTCCTTATAGATAGATATTTGCATCTTTGGAAAGTCATATTTTGTGTGCTTTGAAAACCGGATGGTAAACGAGGCAAAGGGAGAAAGAGATTCCAAAGAGAGTTCTAAAAAATCAAGTTCGTCTTGCTTTCTTTTTTTATTTTGATACGTTGCAATTTGATGAAAACTATGTTCTTGTTTTTCACCCGGAACAATCCGGCTTGCCATTTCCACAAAATCATCAGGTTCATAAATATCAAAATCAGCATTGATCCCTTTGCGATTACTTGTACTCCAAATTTTTGCATTCTTATCTTTTTCGGCGGTATGTAACATCAAGGCAATCTGCCCACGAGTAAAATGTTTACGACATTCCCGATTCTTCGTATAAGACATAATATTGTCTGTATGCGGATGGTACGTTTCGCCGTATTTATCGGTCAAATACGTTCCAATAAACCTGCAACTATCTGTTGTACAAAGACTTAACATAGGTTCTGCGGGCGTATCACAAAGACCGTCACCTCGCCGGCTGCACACTTTTCTCTTGCTCAAAACAAGGGTGCGAGTACGACTGACCGGCTCCTGCCACAAGGGATGATCCCAATTTCTATGCGGATGTTTCAAGCCAAAATAATGTCCGATTTCATGAGTTAAGGATGAACTTGATATTCCCTGCGCAATAAGCACTGATCTCGAAAAAGCATGGTAAGTGCCCGCATAATTTGATGCCACCCGGCTCCACCTTCCTTTGAGGATTTTGTGTGTAGCATGCACATTTATAACACCTTGCATTTTTCTTTTTATCGTTTGAGCCGGAGCCTCAAAAACAAAATCCATCACCCACAATTTAGCATTAGTTACATAATCAATCTCCGGATACAAATAAAACCGAAAACCCGTATTATTCAGCTCCTGAAAAGCATTGATCATTTGCAAATGCTCCTTAACTTTTTTCAAAGACAAACCGGTATCTTTATTCCTCTTTTTGTATATCCAAAATTTCAACGGGACTCGATAATATACATTTTGTGTCTTTTTGTCATACTTATACGAAGACAATATTTCAGAAATCTTCTCAGCTGTCAATCCTCCGGAAGAAAGCGAGCATTTTTCCAAAATAATATTTTCAGTCCCACACGCCTCATTTCTAAAGAGTTGCGCATATGATAAGGAAGGAAAAAGAAAAAAAAACAAAATCAACCTATAAAAATGCATAATTTTTGCGGGTGTTCTAAAAGTATTGTTTAATCAAAACCTCAAAATTACAAAAAATATGAAAAGAATACCATTAACTCTGTGGATATTAGGAATGATGTCATTTTTTTATTCCTGTGACCAAATGACTCCGGGAGAAGATTCCGCTCTGACGCAAGAGGAAGTAGTAAAAGGACTCAAAGCTGCTTTAAAAGCAGGGGCAGACACTTCTGCCATAACCTTGCATCGGGAAAACGGTTATTTCAGCGATGTTTCCGTAAAGATCCCCATGCCTGAAGAAGCCCAAATGATCCAATCGTTTGTAAAAGACAAGCCTATTTTGGGCAAAACAATCAAAACCCTCTTGGAAGGTTTGGTTTTAAAAATAAACCGTGCCGCAGAAGATGCTGCAATTACTGCCAAGCCCATCTTTATGGATGCCATACAAAACATCACCATCGAAGACGGCTTAGGCATCTTAAAGGGAGACAGCACAGCTGCCACGGCATTTCTTAAAAACGGCACCTACAATTCTCTGAAAAACACCTTTGCTCCAAAAATCAAAGTATCTTTGGAAAAAGACATCGTAGGAGGAATGTCTGTACAAGATACTTGGGGAGAAATTACAACAAATTACAATAATCTTATTAAAGTTTCCTCTCTATTGTATCCCGATTTGAAGCCCGTGAATTCTGATATAAGTGAATATGTTACAGAAAAAGCTCTGGAAGGATTATTCAAAAAGGTAGGAGCCGAAGAGAAAAAAATTCGAGCCAATCCCACTGCATACATCAGCGCCATTATACAAAAAGTATTCGGCTATTTAAAATCCTCGAGTTCAGAAGAATAAGAATACCTTAAAGTTCTAAAGACAAGGCTGCTTCCGAGTAGCCTTGTTTTGTTTTTATACCCAAACAAACTTCCCCCGGAAACAAAATAAGCCTGAAGGACTTTGCATTTCAAGTTTTTTTTTTACCTTTGTGCCGTATTTCGTGATCAACCACAAAAGTTCGTTCTTATGGATAAAGCCAACATTCTTTACATAGCACAGGAAATCACTCCATTTGTAGAAGAAAACCCGATGTCTAAAATTTGCCGCTATCTGCCGCAGGGAATTTTGGAAAAAGGCAAGGAGGTAAGAGTTTTTATGCCTCGCTTCGGGCTTATAAACGAACGGCGCAATCAACTTCACGAAGTAATCAGACTCTCCGGAATGAATATCATTATTGACGATACGGATCACTCGTTGATCATAAAAGTAACGTCTATACAGCAAGCACGCATGCAGGTTTATTTTGTGGATAACGAAGAATATTTCAAACACAAATCTCTTTTTACGGATCCGTACGGGAATTTCTTTGAAAATAATGACGAGCGCATGATCTTCTACAACAGAGGTGTTGTCGAAACTACAAAAAAATTACGCTGGTCGCCGGACATTATTCATTGCCACGGATGGATGGCTGCATTCACCCCTCTTTTTACAAAAAGAATGTACAAAGACGAACCTCTTTTTAAAAATGCAAAAGTAATATACACTTTGTACGACCACCCCTTTGAAGGAACCATCAACACAGAAAATATTCGAAAAAAAATGGGCTCGAGCAATATCAGACAAGAGCATTTGAAATTGCTGAATACGGGAAATTTTAACGATTTGCAAAAATTAGCCATTAAGTACTCGGATGCCATAATTCAAGGCAGCGAAAATATTTCCGAAGAATTACTGGATTTTGCAAAGTCTGAACACAAACCAATCCTTGAATACCACGACGAAGAAACTTATTTATCTGCACACAACGAACTTTATGACCAATTATTGAAGTAATTCTCTTCTTGTTTCTGTAACAAAATTGGTAATTCTGCCGTATATTCAAAAATTAAAAATCATTATGCAAATAAAGCCTTTATTGATTGTTCTCGCATGCCTTTCTGCTTATACTTTTTCAAGTTGCGAAAACACCTCCGGGATGGGATATGATATACTTCCGGAAGAGGATAAATCCAAAACCATAATCACCGACACCTTCTCGCTCCAATTAAAAACTGTTACAGCCAAAACTGTAGCTCGACCCAATGAAACCCGATTCCTTTTAGGAGAATTCAAGGATCCTGTTTTCGGAAAAACAAAAGCCGCCTTTACCACACAATTTTTCTACTCCAACACTCCTAAATTCGAGGAAAATGATGTTGTGGACTCCATAAAACTTTATCTGCCACTGGATTCCGTCGGAAAATTCTACCCTGCAACACCGAATCTGTGTAAGTTTAACTTAAAAATATATCGTTCCAAAGAAATCTTACAAAAAGACAGCACTTATTACAACAATCAAGATTTTGCGGATTTTCGAGGAGATTTACTTGCAGAATCGGCTGTTACCGTCAACAGAACAGACTCCGTTTTATCGGTGCATTTACCCCTTTCGTTTGCCCAAGAAATTATTAAAGCTCCCGAGAGCAGTTTTGAAAGCCCGGAAAACTTCTTACAAATTTTCCAAGGACTTTTCATCGAAACCGAAAATATGGAAGGAGACAGCGTTCTCCTAAAGATTTTCGACAATTTGGATACCAAAATCACCCTCTATTATCGAGAAGACTCAGAAAACAAAGTTTACAACTTCTACTCCGGCGGCATCGGTTTCAATATTTTTAAACACGATTACAGCAATACGAGTTTTGCTGCACATATAGACACATTCGGAAAAGGAGAATTTGCCTACCTGCAAGCCACAGGAGGATTGCGTGTCAAAATTTCGATCCCGTATATTGACCACTTGAAAGATAAAAACATCTTAATACAAAAAGCAGAGCTTATTTTAAAAGCCCACTTGAATGACACGGTTCAATACCCGCCAATTATTTCAACCGGTATTTACGGAATAACCGGGGACGAGTCGTATTTCCTGCTGTCTGAATATCTTTCAACAGCAAATAAATTGCAAACATACGAAGGAACTGAACTAAAAAACGGAGAATATCATTTTGACATAGCCTCATTCATTACAAAAATAATGAACAACGGAGCGGAAAACTCTACCCTCATGCTCTATCCGATTCACGATAATCACAATACAAGACGAACAATCATAAACTCGGAAAACAGCAACAACAAACCTAAACTTATCATCTCTTACTTAGAACAATAAAAATAACGTAAAATATGTGCGGAATAGTCGGTTATATAGGCAACAGAGAAGCCTATCCCATTCTCATAAAAGGGCTCAAACGATTAGAATACAGAGGATATGATTCAGCAGGAATCGCTATTTTCAACCATGAAAACCAAACCCGCATTTACAAGAAAAAAGGAAAAGTAGAAGACTTAGAAAAACACATAGCCGAAGGAACAAAGTCCGGACATATCGGCATCGGTCATACCCGCTGGGCTACACACGGAGAGCCCAATGACACCAATGCCCATCCGCATACTTCCGCCAACGGAAAATTCACCATTATCCACAACGGGATTATTGAAAACTACGAACGTCTCCGAAGACAACTTGCGGAGAAAGGGTATAAATTTACAGGAGAAACCGACACCGAAGTCTTAGCAAACTTAATAGAATACATTTATCTCTCGGAGAAAGCCAAGCTAAATGCAGAACAAGCCGTCCGAGTAGCCCTTTCGGAAGTTATCGGCGCCTACGGCATTGTCGTTATGTCATCTGATGAACCCGACAAGTTGATTGCTGCCCGCAAAGGAAGCCCCTTAGTCATCGGCATCGGCGAAGAAGAATATTTCATTGCTTCTGATGCCACCCCGATCATAGAATATACAAACAGTGTCATCTATTTGAACAACGACAATGTTGCCGTTATAAACAAAGATGAGCTCACGCTGAAGACTATTTCAAATAAAAAATTAGAACCGATTATTCAAAAATTGTCTATGGACATAGGCACGATTGAAAAAAACGGATTTGATCATTTTATGTTGAAAGAAATCTTTGAGCAACCCCACTCCATAAAGGATACCTTTAGAGGTCGCGTAGCCTCAGACTTATCAGAAATCAGACTTGGCGGTCTTTTTGACGTAATGGATAAATTGGACAATATGCGCAGGATTATCATCGTAGCCTGTGGAACTTCGTGGCACTCCGGATTAGTCGGCGAGTACCTCATCGAAAACCTTGCCCATGTACCTGTCGAAGTTGAATACGCATCAGAATTTCGATACAGAAACCCGATTATCTACGAAGACGATGTCGTAATTGCTATCAGTCAAAGCGGAGAAACGGCCGACACACTTGCAGCCGTAGAAATTGCAAAAAAAGCCAAAGCCACGGTCTTGGGCATCTGCAATGTAGTCGGCTCCGGAATAGCCCGAGAAACGCACGCCGGTATCTATACCCACGCCGGCATCGAAATCGGAGTTGCTTCAACAAAAGCATTTACAGCCCAAATCACAGTGCTTGCAATGATGGCAGTTATGCTCGGAAAACGAAACGGGAACATTGACGAACCTACCTACTTGAACCTCATCAAAGAAATTACGGAAGTCCCTGACAAAATAAGGAAAATCCTAAAAAATAATGAATATTACCAAGAAATATCTTCGCTTTACAAAAATGCCTCAAACTTTTTATACCTTGGAAGAGGCTACCAATATCCCGTAGCCTTGGAAGGAGCATTGAAGTTGAAAGAAATTTCGTACATCCACGCAGAAGGATACCCGGCGGCAGAAATGAAACACGGCCCCATTGCCTTGATTGACGAAAAAATGCCGGTAGTCGTGATTGCCACCGAAGATGACTCTTATGAAAAAATTGTCAGTAATATACAAGAAGTAAAAGCCCGAAGAGGGAAAGTTATCGCCCTGGTAACAGAAGGAGATACCGCGATAAAAGAAATTGCAGACCACGTACTGGAAGTGCCAAAGTCCAACAGAGCCTTTACCCCACTGCTTACAGTCGTCCCCCTTCAGCTGCTTTCTTACCACATTGCCGTCATGCGCGGTTGTGATGTAGATCAACCTCGAAATTTGGCAAAGTCTGTTACTGTTGAGTAAATCATCATACATAATTCCAAGTCGATATTTTCATGCCCAAAACAAAAATTCAGAAGCATGAAATTTAAACTCACCGCAGACTTCAAGCCTACCGGAGACCAGCCCGAAGCCATTCGTTCCCTAATCAAAGGAATAGAAGCCGGAGAACAATTTCAAGTATTGCAAGGAGTTACCGGATCCGGAAAAACGTTTACCATTGCCAATGTCATTGCAAATCTGGAACGTCCGGTCTTAATCCTAAGCCATAACAAAACATTGGCAGCCCAACTTTACGGCGAATTCCAGTCCTTTTTCCCCGAAAATGCCGTAGAATACTTCGTCTCCTACTACGATTATTATCAACCCGAAGCCTACATCCCCGCCTCCAATACTTATATTGAAAAAGATCTGAGTATCAATGATGAAATAGAAAAGCTTCGACTAAGCACCACCACTTCACTGCTTTCAGGAAGACGAGATATTATTGTAATATCCTCAGTATCATGCCTCTACGGCATTGGCAATCCGGAAGACTTTTACAGCAACCTAATTGAAATAAAAACCGGGCAACTCATTGCCCGCAACAAATTTTTGCGCGACTTAGTCAGCAGCCTCTATTCTCGCAGCGATACTGACCTGAACCGAGGAAATTTCAGAGTAAAAGGCGATACAATCGATGTATTCCCCGCTTACAGTGATGTAGCCATTCGCATTTCTTTTTGGGGAGACGAAATAGAAAACATCCGCACCTTTGACCCCATAAACGGTCATACTTTAGAAGATTTCGAACAAATAAGAATCTTCCCTGCGGGAATCTTTATGACTACCCCCAAGCGCTTGCATCAAGCCATTGATCAAATTGTTCTGGACATGGGCAAACAGGTGAAATATTTTAAAGAAATGGGTAAAAACCTGGAAGCCAAAAGATTAGAAGACCGAGTAACTTATGATGTCGAAATGATCAAAGAACTCGGCTATTGCTCCGGTATCGAAAATTACTCTCGTTATTTTGATGGTCGCAAACCCGGAGGTCGCCCCTTCTGCCTGTTGGATTATTTCCCGGAAGACTTCCTCTTTATTATTGATGAAAGTCATGTTACCCTACCCCAAGTACACGCAATGTACGGAGGAGATCAATCTCGCAAAAAAAATCTGGTTGAATTCGGCTTTCGGCTTCCGGCAGCCATAGACAACCGCCCTTTGACTTTTTCCGAGTTTGATGCCTTTGAAAAACAAACCATCTATATGAGCGCCACACCCGGTGATTACGAATACAAAAAAACCGGAGGTGCCGTTGTGGAACAAATCATTCGCCCGACAGGACTGCTTGACCCACCCATTGACGTACGTCCTTCTTTGAATCAAATTGATGATTTGATTGTTGAAATAAATAAACGCTGCCAAGTGGAAGAGCGAACTTTAGTTACCACACTGACCAAACGTATGGCTGAGGAACTTTCAGAATACTTTGATAAAATGTCCGTACGCAGCCGCTACATACACTCGGATGTGGACACCATGGAACGTGTCCAAATTATGGAAGATCTGAGACGCGGATTGTTTGATGTCCTCATTGGTGTAAACCTGCTTCGAGAAGGTTTAGATCTACCCGAAGTTTCCTTGGTTGCCATATTGGATGCAGACAAGGAAGGATTTTTACGCTCGGAACGCTCACTGACACAGACCGTAGGACGTGCTGCCAGGAATATCAACGGGAAAGTAATTATGTATGCTGATAAAATTACAGACTCTATGCAGAAAACAATTTCAGAAACTAACCGAAGGCGAGAAATACAACTCAAATACAATGCAGACAATCAAATCCAACCCCAACAAATAAAGAAAGAAATCGGCAAAATAAACCTATCCGGAAAGAAAGAGACGGAAGTTACACAATACACTTATAACGAAGAAGTTACAAAATCCATAGCCGCAGATCCTGTAGTCGAATACATGAGCAAACCTGCCCTAAAAAAAGCCATTGCCAAGCTGGAAAAACAAATGTTCCAAGCCGCCGATAACTTAGACTTTACAACCGCCGCAAAGTTACGAGACGAATTAATGGTTCTCAAAGAAAAACTATAACGTACTCCATTTTTATCAAATCCCAACAAAATTCAGTTTTTAATTCTCCAACTTTTTATACGTTTGTATTTTAATGTAAGATATCACAATGAAAAAAATTATCCTCACCCTCATCTATGCTTCAATATTCCTCGGGGCAACAGCTCAAGAAGGATCCGTCAAGCAAGCAGAATTGAACGAAATCAAAAAGTCTTATAACGCACAAGATCCTCAAACACAGGCTCTAACAAATGCTCTAAGCAATAACGATGTCAGAAAGTTAGTGCTGAGCCGCAAGAATATGGCTTCAGTTGATCATACCTTTTCACACAAAGTAAAAGTAAAAGGCATTTGCGACCAAAAAAGTTCGGGTCGCTGCTGGATGTTCACAGGAATGAACGTAATGCGCCCAATGGTAATCGAAAAATTCTCCCTTTCCGGATTTCAGTTTTCGCAAGCCTACTTATATTTTTGGGATATTTTTGAAAAAGCTAACTTATATTTGGAAGCTCAAATAAAATATGCCCACGAACCTTTGGAAAATAAATATGTAGAGAACCTATTCAAAAATCCGATAGGAGACGGCGGCGTATGGAATTCTTTTGCAAATCTTGCCGAAAAATACGGATTGGTTCCCAAAGAAGTAATGCCGGAAACACATTCCAGCGAAAATACTTCATGGATGATACGCATCATCAAGAGGAAATTGCGAGAAGACGGATTACTGATCCGCGACCGTGTTGCATCCAAAACCTCAAAAGCACATATTAAGTCCTTAAAAATCAAGATGTTATCCGAAATATATCGTATCCTTTGTTTGAACTTGGGCGAACCTCCTACGGACTTTACCTATCGCTTTGTGGACAAAAAAGGCACAATCGGAGCTTACGAAAAATATACTCCCAAATCTTTCCTGAAAAAAGTTTTGGGCAATGTTAATTTCTCCGATTATGTAATGCTCATGAACGACCCTACACGTGATTACTACAAAGTCTATGAAATTGAATATGACCGAAATGTAATGGAAGGACGCAATTGGGTATATCTAAACTTACCCTCCGAAGAGATAAAAAAGTTTGCCATAAAAAGCATAAAAAACAACCAAGCAATGTATGCCTCTTGCGATGTGGGCAAACAAATGAATAAAAACTTGGGATACAGTGATGTTAATAATTACGATTTTGAATCACTCTACGGAATAAAATTCGGGATGAATAAAGCGCAACGTATCAAAACTTTTGACAGCGGCTCTTCTCACGGAATGGCGTTGGTCGCAGTTGATCTGGACAAAAACAACAAACCGGTCAAATGGCAATTTGAAAACAGCTGGGGCGCATCAGCCGGACACAACGGATACCTTACTTTCACAGACAAATGGTTTGATGAATACATGTTTCGTTTGGTTGTCAAAAAAGAATTCTTGGATGCACGCACTCTCAAGTTGTTAAACCAAAAGCCGATTATGCTTCCACCTTGGGATCCGATGTTTAAGCAAGATGATTAAAAAACTCTTCTGACAGTAAAAACAGAAAAAGCGGATTAATTATCAATCTCTTTTTCTGTTTTTTTTCTGCGGTGCTTCCAAATCAAATACATGGCAAGAGACAGTATTGCTAAAAGATAAAAATGCCAACTCTCTGCTAATGAGTGATATATAGTTGAGTGGATAGCGGTCAGCAGACACATTATACAAACAGCAAACCAAAATAATTCCTTGGATTTATTCGTTTTTTTTCGGGACATTGTCAATTAATGTTTGAAATGACGGAGTCCTGTAAAGACCATTTGTACCCCCAATTGTTTGCAAGTTTCTGTCACGGATTTATCCCGAATGGATCCTCCGGGTTGAGCAATGTACTTAATGTTTTCCTTTGCAGCCAACTCAACATTATCGGCAAAAGGGAAAAAAGCATCGGAAACGAGCCACAAATTTTGCATCGCATCGGCAACAGACGCAGTTCCTTGTTCGGAACGAATAAAATCTTTGGTTTTCGATATAGCTAATTGTGTAGATATCAACCGATTAGGCTGTCCTGCTCCCATACCGGTCATATAATAACTACCTTCTTTTTCACCAACAATTACAATCGCATTCGACTTTATGTGCTTGACTGCTTTTAGTCCAAATTCTATCATTTTTTTCCGAGCATCCGTCAAGACAAAAGAAGGATCCGCACAGCGCAATTCTTTGAATAACTGCGTGTCCTTTTCTTGACAAAGCAAGGTGTCCTCTACGAAACGCATATCAAAATTACTCTTGGCTTTGGGTGCATATTCAATGACTCTCAAATTTTTGTGGTAAGACAGGTATTCCAATGCCTCCGGTTCTATTTTGGGAGCAACAATTACTTCGATAAACTTTCGTTTGCTTTTATCGGGATTGTTGAGTTGAAAAAACGACACTGTTTCTTTGCTCAAAGTGCTGTTAAAAGCTATAATGGAGCCAAAAGCAGAAATCGGATCGCCTTGCCAAGCCAAACGTAAGGCTTCCTGCTGTTTTGAGGATTGCGCCAAACCGCATGGATTAGAATGTTTAATTACGACACACGCCTGCTCGCTCAATTCCTCGACAGATTGTACGGCAGCTTGAATGTCCAATATGTTATTGTAAGATAAATCTTTTCCGTTCAATAATTTGATGGAGTGGTAAGAATCCGGACTCTCTGCTTTTCTGTACATAAATGCCTCTTGGTGTGAATTTTCACCGTATCGCAAAGATTTGCCGTCCGTAAAATGCAAGCGCAAAGATTTCTGTCCGGTTTCATAGTCCATCACCTGTGCAATCAAAGAGTCGTAGTCTGCCGTGTGATTGAAAGCCTTCGTCATCAACTTTCTACGAAAATCATAAGAAGTTTTCCCCTTATTTTCCGTCAAATGCTCTAAAAACTCGTTATAATCCGCGGGAGTTGTGAGCACTGATACATATTTAAAATTCTTAGCCGCGGCACGTATCATTGTCGGACCTCCGATATCAATATTTTCAATCCATGTTTCAAACGATTTCTTTTGTTTTACGACCTCTGAAAAAGGATATAAATTGCAGACTACCAAATCTATAGGTTTTATTGACAGTCGTTCGGCTTCTTGTTTGTCCTTTTCTCTGTCAAAAAGAAGAGCTGATTCGATATGGAAAGAAATTGTCTTCATCCGCCCTCCGAATGCTTCCGGATTTCCGGTTACTTCTTCTATTTTGGTGTAAGGGATACCGCTGTCCTCTAATTTTTTTCCGGTGCCTCCGGTGGAAATGATTTCTACGTCAAGCTCTTTCAACTTTCGAGCAAAGTCGACAATACCCGTTTTGTCCGAGACGCTGAGTAATGCGCGTTTAATTTGTATCACAGCCGATATTTTTTTTAAGAGTTTTGTTTTTTTTGATCTTTTATGTGGTTTACGATGTTATCAAAAATTGATAAACCTGTATTTCCAAAAGGAATCGATTTTCCTTCAACTTTTTGATTTGTCCACTGCGGATGATTTTCCGGAAAAAGGAACGCCTCCGGATGCGGCATCAAGCCGAATATCCTTCCGGTGGCATCGGTCAATCCGGCAATTGCCATTTCTGCGCCATTAGGATTGTATGGGTATTCTTGAGTAACCTGCTGATCTTCATCAACATACTGCAAAGCAATCAGGTTCTTCTCCTTTATTTTTTTTCTCACAACATCATCTTTGATGCACACACGACCTTCTCCGTGCCTGACCGGCAAGGATAAAAAGTCGATTCCCTTGAGAAAGGGAGATGTATTTTCCGGATTTACTTTGCAACACACCCATCGGTCTTCATATTTCAAGGAATTGTTTGCCTCCAAAGCAACTTCCTGCGAAGAGTGCGACTCTGTATGAGGCAACAGCCCCAACTGTACCAACATTTGAAAACCGTTGCAGATGCCCATGATGTATCCTTTTTTCTCTACAAATTCTTCCAGTCTGTCAATGAAAGTACCTCCGCCGGTCATTTCTTTGTATTTGATTTTGTTTGCCATTACTTTTCCGGAAGCAATATCATCGCCAAAGGAAAACCCTCCGGGAAAGTGTACCAGATCAAAATTCGCAAGAGGCACATTTTTATGCAATAATTCGTTGAAGTGTACAATATAGGGTTCGGCTCCTGCCTTGCGATAGGCAGCGGCAGTTTCTTGTTCGCAATTTATTCCGAATCCTGTAATTACCAGTATTTTTACCATGATTTTATTTTCAAAAGCTTATATGAGCGTACTTTGAGCTGATTTTTCAAGTTGATCTACGGACATTTCTATGATTGTTCGGGAATTTTCTTTGATGGATAAATTTCCGGAATCGTTTAATTTTCCGAGATAAAATGCAAAGTTTCCAAATATTTTTTCAAATTCTTGTTTGTTCTCCGGCGATATACTCACAACAAATCGAGAGTGGGACTCGGAATAAAGTTTTGCTTCGGTAGTCAAATTTTCGAAAACAGACAGATCTACCTCTGCCCCCAAATTAGTGCCGAACAAAGACTCGGCAAGAGCCGTTGCAAGTCCTCCGTCCGAAAGGTCGTGAGCCGAATGTAAGAGTTGTTTTTGAGTCGCCTGCGACATCTTTATATAAAGGTTTTTCGCATCGGATTTTCTGACTTGTGGCACATTGGCACCCAACTTCCCAAACAAATTATAAAACTCAGAAGCTCCTAATTCATTGTAAGTTACACCAAGTTGATAAATCAAATCTCCTGATTTTTTGAAGTCTGCGGTAAGCGTTTGCTTAACATCTTTAATTTTGGCAGCCATGGAATAAAGTATCGTCGGGGGAACCGAAATTTTTTCCTGTTCAGTCTTAAAGTCATTCTTCATGCTGTCCTTCCCGGATGTCATGGGAATGTCAAAAAAAGTTGCCATATCATAAAGCGCTTCGCACATATTGACAAGTTTGGCTAATTTTTGTTTTCCATCAGGATTTTTTTCAGGATGGAAATCAGAATCAGGAACACAAAAGTTGTCGTTCACCGTCCAAAAAACATCATCGTTCTCTTTCAAATTAGGAAGAGAGCCCCCTACGGCTATGATTTGCCTGACAGCTTCGTCAAATGCTCCGCATGACATTGCATAAGGATCAATATCTCCAAACTTCGGCATAATACCGTTGGAAACAGCAATGCCCTCGTCGGTTTCGTAGTCAATCCTCATTACGGCAGCGTCTTGGGGAGCTGTTCTGGATTTTCCCATCAAAGATTTTATGACACTTAAACCCTTAACTTCATGGTCATAGCGACGAATGATATTTTCTCGTGAACAAATATTGAGGGAGGACAAAAGTTGCTGCAATATTTGGTTGTGATCCGCAGGCTTTATTTCCTCCGGCTCATTCAACGGAACTTTCTCGTAGAGAGCTTCCATCTTCTTTTGAGGCAGACCGTTATGTAAGAAATTCAAATCCAGATAAGCAACGCATCGGTCTTTGAATTGGATGTCAAGGTATCCGGAATCGGTGAATTTGCCAATATCGGTTACTTCTACTTCCATCTCTTCTGCTAAAGCAAAAGTCTCTTCGAGATGCCGTGGTTCAATAACGAGCGTCATTCTTTCCTGAGATTCGGAAACGAAAATTTCCCAAGGTTTCAATCCGGAATATTTGAGAGGAACTTTATCAAGGTATATTTCAACCCCGTTTGTGATTTCGGCAAGCTCTCCCACGGAAGATGATAATCCTCCTGCCCCATTGTCTGTACTGCTCTTAATCAATCCTTTACGTGCAGCAACAATCATAAAATCAGAAAGTTTCTTTTGTGTAATGGGACTTCCTATTTGCACGGCAGACTGAGGTGACTTCTCATTAATTTCCGTAGAGGAAAAAGTGGCTCCGTGTATGCCGTCTTTGCCGACACGTCCGCCTGCCATAATAATTCTATCGCCGAGGCTTATCGTTTTTTCCCAAGAATCTCTGCCGGAATAATTGTCGGGCATTATGCCTCCGGTTCCACAAAAAACAAGAGGTTTCCCGGCAAATCTGTCATCAAAAACGACAGCACCGTCAATAGTGGGAATTCCGGATTTATTGCCTCCGTCTTCAATACCGCTGATGACTCCTTCCATGATGCGTTTAGGATGCAGTTGTCCTTTCTGCAAAGGTCGGTCGTAATTTGGCGAACCGAAACAAAGCACATTTGTGTTAAACATCAACTCGGCACCACCGATACCTGTCCCCATAATGTCTCGATTTACCCCTAAGATTCCGGTAATTGCACCTCCGTAAGGGTCTAAGGCTGAGGGAGAGTTATGAGTTTCAACCTTCCAAACAAAAAGTTTGTCTTTGTTGATACGAACGACTCCCGCATTGTCTGAAAACACTTTGACCAACCAATGATTGTCTTTGGCCTTGAGTTGTTGGTTGATGCGATCTGTGGATCCTTTGATATAAGTTTTAAATAAGGAGTTTATTGTCTTTTTTTTGCCTGATTCTTTATCGGTATAAGTGATTAAGGCATTAAATTCTTTGTGTTTGCAATGTTCCGACCAAGTTTGAGCAATAATTTCCAATTCTACATCTGTAGGTTGTAGGGGAAGTTGTTTTTGCTTTCTTTTACTGTCATTTTTTGCTTTGGAAAAATATGTTTTAACGGCATGTATTTCTTCCAAATTCAAGGCCAATACTCGCTCTGCGGACAAGCGTTCCAAGTCGGCATCGGAAATATTTAGGTTTACTTCTTCCACTGTCTCATTTACAGTGAGTTCCACCTCGGGAACATAAGGGACAAACGAAAATTGATTCTCTTTCTTATGCAGTATTTCAATGTGATGTATCAGTGGATTTCCAAGAAATGTTTTGGCAATTTCGAGTAATTTTTTCTTGTCTGTTTTATGTTCGAAATAGTATATTTTCTGAGTAAAGATTTGCCCTGTATCAAAGTTTTTGTTCAAATAATCTGCCAATGCGGTTTGCGCGGAAGTTGCAAGATCGTCGGTTACGCCGGGAAGTTGTGCTATGGCAATGAGGCTTTGATATTTGGGGTTATCATATATTTCGTCTATGAAAAGATGTTGCGTAATCTTATTCTGCAAACAATCTTGAGCAAAATCGGACAGTTCTTTTTCAGAAAGAGTGTGGTTAAAGGTATAAAGGGTAGAGGTTAAAATTTTTCCGGTATCCGTCTGCAATTGGTCTTTGCATTTTTGCCGAATATTTTCTCCGACAGTATCAACAAGTTGTTCTTTCAACAAAGTTTGTATGGTATGGTACATAGCTCTCTAAAATGTTTTTTTAGCCTAAATTTAATATTTTTTTTCAAGCGAAAAGTCCGAAAAGTCGGCTCGGATAAGGTATTCCGGAATGATCCGTCCTGCCACTTGCGCTTCATATCCTTCAGCTTCCAAAATATCAAGAATACTATCGCTATCCTCCTGATTAACAACAAGTAACATTCCATTTCCCATATTCCACCAAAGATAGGCATCTTCATTGGAAATTTTTCCCAATTCTTGTATTTTCAACATTTCCGGTAAAGGTTGGTAAAGTGTTTCCAGGAGAGCCCCACGCTTGACGATTTTCAAAACACGTTGTAAATTGTCAAAAATTCCTCCGCCCGTGATATGGGCAATTCCTTTCAGTTCCACACCTTTTTTTATGATTTGGCTGACAGCCGGAGCATAAATGAGTGAAGGGGTTAAAATTTTCTCACCCCAAGTCATTTGTGAATCGTATGGTTGTTTGTGCCAATCTTCCCCCAAATGATCAAAAAGAATTTTGCGTACAGCCGAAAAACCATTGCTGCGGAATCCTTGACTTTTCAAAGCAATGATATGATCTCCGACTTTGATTTGGCTGCCGTCTATGGCTGCGGGCAAGTTTTCGGGCAAAACACCGATGGCTGTCGCACTCCAATTGAAGTGCATCCGATTTCCGTAGCCGCCAATACGATTACCGAGTTCGGCAATCTCACCGCCTGTAACAGCGATTCCCGCAAAATTACAAGCCTCTCTGAGTCCGATCATCAACTCTTCGATGATACTTTTATCCAAAAAATCAACATCGATTACATTCGAGAGGTTGGTCGGTTCAAAACCCATAGCCGCTAAGTCATCGGCAACCATAGCCGTTAAATCATAGCCCAAGGTACGATAAATTCCCGTCCGCTCAGCTATTTCGGCTTTCGTACCCGTACCGTCCGAACCAATGCCGATACGTTGATTGCCGAAAATAAGCAAGTTTGAAAATCCTCCCTTATTTTTGACGGCTATTTCTCCGGCTTTTCCTTGCCGATTGGAAAATGTGTCCATCGCATAACGATAGGCAATTTTCGAGGCTTCGTTGCCACTGTTAATGTCTGTTCCGCTTTGTTTTTGCATGCTCAATTTTTTATTGTACCTTAAGATTAAATCCTACAGGTTGCGAAAGTAATACATTTGTTTTTACACACAAAAAAAACATCAAATTCAACGACTCTACCGGAGTGACAATTAACTTATAAAAACCTTTAAATCAAACATTTACATTTCATTCTTAAACAAAATTAATCTTTTCTGCAGAAACAGAATTAAGTTCAATCGCTATGTTATATTACAAATGGATAATAAACTTTATTTCTAAAAAATCTTTGTGCAAAAGGGCTCTTTCAAAGTGCCGAAATTTTTATTAGTTTCACGAACAATTATACAATATTGTACTTGATTATTGAAATTTGCCTTTCTCAAAAAAAGAAGAAACAAAATGCGGTTTTAGAAAAAAACACTATATTAGCGGTTTGTAAAAAAAGCTGAATATCCGGCTAATATTTTGATATAAAAAGAGTTAGATATAAAATTATGGAGGGAAGTTCAAAGATTGTTCCGGTAAATATAGAAAATGAAATGAAGAGTGCCTACATTGATTATTCAATGTCGGTAATCGTTTCACGAGCCCTGCCGGACGTAAGAGACGGATTGAAACCCGTACACAGAAGAGTCCTTTTCGGAATGAAAGAACTCGGACTCGTACATAACAAAGCACATAAAAAATCTGCAAGAATAGTAGGAGAAGTCCTGGGAAAATATCATCCCCACGGAGACACCTCCGTGTATTATGCCATGGTGCGCATGGCTCAAGAATGGTCATTGCGCTACCCGTTAGTGGACGGGCAAGGAAACTTTGGATCCATAGACGGCGACAGCCCTGCCGCAATGCGTTACACCGAAGCTCGACTTCAAAAAATCGCCGAAACCACTATCGCCGATATAGACAAAGAAACCGTAGATTTTCAACTCAACTTCGACGACACTATTGAGGAACCCGTAGTATTGCCGACCCGCATTCCCAATTTGTTGATTAACGGAGCATCCGGTATTGCCGTAGGTATGGCAACCAACATGCCGCCTCACAACCTTGCCGATACCATAGAGGCAATTGTCGCCTTTATCGATAACAAGGAAATAGACCCGGAAGACCTCATCAAAATTATCAAAGCTCCCGACTTCCCCACAGGAGCCGCCATCTACGGATACCAAGGAGTAAAAGATGCCTACCTTACCGGGCGCGGACGTATCGTAATGCGTGCAAAAACCGACATCGAAACCACCGCAAGCGGACGAGAAAAAATTATTGTCAATGAAATTCCTTACCAAGTAAATAAAGCCCAACTTGTAGAAAAAGTCGGAGAATTAGTCAATCAAGGAAAAATAGAAGGCATCTCTTTTGCAAATGACGAATCTGACCGAAAAGGAATGCGCATCGTTTTTGCCCTGAAAAAAGATGCCATTGCCAGCGTAGTCCTCAATCAACTTTTTAAATACACCCCGATGCAAACTTCCTTCAGCGTAAACAACATTGCGCTGGTAAAAGGAAGACCCCAATTGCTTGATTTAAAGGGAATTATAAGCAATTTTGTTGAACACAGACACGAAATTGTATATCGCCGCACAGAATTTGAACTCCGCAAAGCAGAAGCGCGCGCACACATTCTGGAAGGACTCATTATCGCCAGCGACAACATTGATGAAGTCATTCGCATCATCCGCTCCTCCAAAACCCCGGAAGAAGCTCGCCAAACTCTGATGGATACCTTCAATTTGTCTGAAATTCAATCAAGAGCCATCGTAGATATGAGACTGCGACAACTCACCGGACTGGAACAAGACAAACTCCGCGCAGAATACGAAGAAATAAAACAAGAAATCGCCCGACTCAAAGAAATTCTTGAAAAAGAATCATTGCGCATGGAGATCATAAAATCCGAATTATTGGAAATCAAAGAAAAATTCGGAGATGAACGAAGAACGGAAATTGTTTATTCTACCGCAGAATTTAATCCCGAAGATTTTTATGCCGATGACGAAGTACTCATCACAATCTCCAACTTGGGATACATTAAAAGAACAAACCTTTCCGAATACAAAACACAAAATCGAGGAGGACAAGGTTCCAAAGGAAGCACCACTCGCAATGAAGACTTCTTGCGGCACATGTACATCGCCACCATGCATAATTGGTTACTGTTCTTTACCAAAAAAGGAAAATGCTACTGGCAAAAAGTGTATGAAATACCGGAAGGAAGCAAAACCTCCAAAGGGCGAGCCATTCAAAATTTGATCAACATAGAGCCTGACGATAAAATAATGGCATACATAAAAGTGAAATCCTTGTCCGAGAAAGAATACTTGGAAAACACTCATATTGTATTTGCCACAGAAAAAGGTTATATCAAAAAAACCTTACTCGAAGCCTTCTCCCGCCCCCGACAAAACGGAATCAACGCCATCAACTTCAAAGAAGGCGACAACCTTATATCCGCCAAATTAACCCACGGTAAAAACGACATCGTGCTTGCTGCCGGCAACGGTAAAGCCGTACGCTTCAAAGAATCAGACGTACGCAGCATGGGGCGCAATACCTCCGGCGTTCGAGGTATCAGACTGGAAGAAAATGACAAAGTAGTCGGAATGATATGCATCGAAGATGCTGAGAATGAACACATTCTGGTCGTCTCAGAAAAAGGTTACGGAAAAAGATCCGCCATAGAAGATTATCGCATTACCAAAAGAGGCGGCAAGGGAGTCAAAACCATCAATATCACCGAAAAAACAGGCAAACTGATTGCCATAAAAAATGTAAACGAAGAAGATGAGTTAATGATAATCAATCGTTCAGGATTAGCTATTCGCCTGGAAATCAGAGACATACGTGTAGCAGGACGCGCTACGCAAGGCGTACGTCTCATCCGCTTGAAAAACAATGATGAAATTGCTTCCTGTGCAAAAATAGACCGTAGCGAAAACGTTGATGAAGATACAAACACAAACAACTCTTCAGAAACACCCGTAGAAGAATAAACAAAAATCTAATATGAAATAAAAATCAGAAAAAATGAAAAAAATAGCAACAATTATTTTGGCACTGAGTCTTTTTACCTTTGCCAAAGGACAAGAAGTTCAGACTTGGGACGGTTTACAGAAAAAGAAAAACAAATCTGATCTGGAAATCCAAAACCCCAAAAAAGCCGCCAGTCCGAAAACTTGGCTGAAACGAGCCTCAACGTATTACGACATCCACACCTTCGTAATTGCAGGTCTTTACAAAGGAATGCCTGCCACCGGCAATATCAGTGCCGCCGATCTTGTGGTGGGGAAACCCATGCGCCGCTTGACCAAAGGAAATGAAGAAATTTGGGAATATAAACGCAAAAAATTATACTTCGTAAACGGCAAATTAGACCATTGGGAGCAAACCCAATTCATGGATAAAGAAGCCATCAAAAAAGCTGCAGACGCTCTACTTAAAGCCATAGAAGTAGATACGAAAGGTAAAGTAAAAAGCAAAAGTACAACCAAAGATATATTGGCACTGATTAAACCCGCCATTATCAACAAAGGGATCCAATTGTATCAAGAAAAAAAACACAAAGATGCCTACAAATATATGGAAAAAGGGTATGAATTGATGCAACTTCCCGCACACAAAAGCGACACGATCTTCAAAAAAGACCAGATTTCCTACTTCAAAGGAATCATAGCCTTCAACGCCAAACAGTATGCTGATGCTCGCTCCGCTTTTAACGAAAGTATAAAAGCCAATTACCAACCGGGTTCCTGCTACCACTATCTGGCAGATTGTCACGCCCAAGCCGGAGACAGTGCAAAATTTATATCCACCGTTAAAGAAGGATTTGAGAAATACCCCGGCGAAGAGTTGTTGATCATAGACCTGATTAACTACTACATGATTAGAAATCAGGGAGATAAAGCCGTAGCATACATCGATATGGCTATTCAAAAAAATCCGAAAAACGCCTCTTATTATTCAGCAAAAGCCGCAGTCTACGACAATGCAACGGATGGCATGCAAAAAGAATACGAAAAATACATGACGGAAGCTCAAGAACAGAAAAAGGCAGCCTTCCGTAACCGAAGTAAGGCAGCCCTCAAAGCACAAGCCGAAAAAAATAGAGACGAAGCCATAAAAAAAGCTTTGAATATTTCCGAAAAAATGAACGGGAACTTTGCAAAAGCAGAAAAACTCTACGAAAAAGCCCTGCAAATTGATCCCAAATTTTTCAATGCAGCATACTTTATCGGCAGACTCTATTACAAGAGAAGTGCCCAAAACTTCCTCCATGCCGACTATCTGCTGAAAGTATATGAAAATAAAGACTTTAAAAAATCAGGAGAGTTTGAAGCTTTGGCTAAAAAACAACTCAAAACTTCAGCCGAAAAATTTGAAAGAGCTCACAAAATTTCACCGAAAGACCGAGATGCTCTCGAAGCTTTGAAAAAAATCTACTTCCGATTACGAGACAAAGCCAACAAAGAAAGAATCGAAGCTAAATTAGCCCAATTAGGCGACGCTCCGAGCAAAATGTAATCAGAAAAAACTTTTGAAAAAAATGACATCACTGCTTGCCCCTCCAACCGGAATCAAGCAGTGATGTTTCGCATAAAAAAATACCGGTATGAATTGCTCAAAAAAAATTTGTCTCAAAATTTTAATCCCTTTACTCATCCTGGGAATCATTGGCTTTTTTATCCGAGCAAAAAGAAATACAAAAACAGACAACAAGACATATAACAAGCTGATAGACAGTTCCTACAACATTTACTCCTTTCCCATTCCCGACACCCTGTACTTTGCTCAAGAGCGCGTTCCGCTTGAACATTTTGACGTCCGAGAATCCTTAGATAAAGAAATTTTAAAAATTGCTTATTGGCATTCACAAACTTTTTTATACATCAAGCGAGCCAACCGATATTTCCCCGAAATAGAACGCATACTAGCCCAAAACAAAATACCCGAAGATTTCAAATATTTGGCTGTTGCAGAAAGCGGACTCAATGCCAACGCCGTTTCTCCGTCAAAAGCGGCCGGATATTGGCAATTTTTGGAAAAGGTCGGACGTTATTACAATCTGGAAATCAACAAAGAAATAGACCAACGCCGACATCTCCAAAAATCCACCGTAGCCGCCTGCCGCTTACTCAAATCCCTCTACCGCAAATACAAAAATTGGACTCTTGCCGCCGCTGCCTACAACATGGGACAAGGAAATCTTGACCGCGTTATCAAACACCAAAAAATTCACAACTACTACGACCTGCTGCTTAATAATGAAACGGCCCGATACGTTTACCGCATCATCGCCTTCAAACTCATACTTTCCGAACCTCAAAATTTTGGATTTACATTCCGACAGGAAGATTTATACCCACCCATTCCGCAAAAAGCAATAACCGTAGACAGCACCATTGACAACTGGGCTGATTTTGCTTTGGAACACAATACGAATTACAAAATATTAAAAATCCTAAACCCTTGGTTAATCGGAAAAAATCTCGAAAATAAACAAAGAAGGACATACAAAGTCCGCCTCCCGAAACACAAGGCCCGAAACACCGGTTACTAAAAAGAATTATGAAACATAAATCAGCATTTGTTAACATCATAGGCAATCCGAATGTAGGCAAATCTACCTTGATGAATGCATTGGTCGGCGAAAAACTATCGATCATCACTCCGAAATCGCAAACCACACGCCACAATATCAAAGGCATCGTAAACGAAAAAGACTTACAATTGGTCTTTTCGGACACCCCCGGCGTCCTTCAACCGAACTATAAACTGCAGGAATCCATGCTCAAAAATTCGGAATCCGCACTTATCGATGCCGACATAATCATCTATGTTACAGATATTTACGAAGATATTCAAAAAAATGAATTTTTCCTCAAAAAAGTAAACAAACTCAAAATTCCCATTCTCCTGCTAATCAACAAAATAGACCTATTGTCTTCGCAAGAAAAATTAGAAGAATTGGCGGAAAAAGTAAAACAGCTGCTCCCCAAAGCAGAAATATTCCCCGCCTCTGCCTTAGAAAAATTCAACATAGACAATCTCTATAAACGCATCCGAGAACTCGCTCCGGAAGCTCCGCCTTATTTTCCCAAAGACAGCCTGACTGATAAAAGCGAACGTTTTTTGGTACAAGAAACCATTCGAGAAAAAATCTTGCTCCGCTACAAAAAAGAAATCCCCTACTCGGTAGAAGTCGAAGTAAACAGCTTCAAAGAATCAGAAAAGATCATCAATATTCACGCAACAATTTTCGTAGAACGACAAACACAAAAGGGAATTATCATCGGACATAAAGGCAAGGCTATCAAACAAGTAGGAATTGACGCTCGCAAAGATTTAGAAACCTTTTTTGAAAAAAAAATATACCTCGAACTTTTTGTAAAAGTAGCCCCCGATTGGCGTTCCGACAACCGCTCCTTAAAACGCTTCGGATATGCTTAATCCAAAAAGAATGTACGTTTTCTCATATTTTCACCATCCCGAAATAAGCCGAGACTTTGCCCGACAAATCCTTTTGCAAAGAAATTAACAATCAAATTTAACACAAAAACTATGCAAATTTTCAGAACCAAAGCAGAAATAAAAATACTCTCCGAAAATATCCGAAAAGAGGGAAAAACATTAGGTTTTGTCCCCACAATGGGGGCCCTCCATGAAGGACACTTATCCCTGTTACAAGCGGCAAAAGAAGAAAATGACTACACCATCGTAAGTATTTTTGTAAACCCCACCCAATTCAACAATCCCGAAGATTTAAAGCATTATCCCCGCACCGAAGATGATGATTTGGCACTCTTGCGTTCTGCCGGATGCCACTTTGTTTTTTCACCTGCCGTGGAAGAAATGTATCCCGAGGAACCATCTGCAAAAAACTACAACTTTGGAGGATTGGACACCGTGATGGAAGGCAAATTCAGACCGGGACACTTTGCCGGAGTTGCCGAAATCGTAGAGCGATTGTTCGCCGCCATACTGCCGACAAAAGCTTATTTTGGAAAAAAAGACTTTCAGCAACTGGCAATCATCAAATACCTAAACGAAGCATACTGGCAAGACTTAAACATCAACATTCGCTCTTGCGATATTGTCAGAGAAGCTGACGGACTGGCAATGAGTTCACGCAATCGATTGCTCAATGAAGAACAACGCCAAGCCGCAAGCCTCATCTCACAAACCTTATTTTCCACAATAAAAGATCCTACAATTTTCTCACAAAAACCAAAAGACATTGCCCTGAAAATCACAGAAAAAATCAATCAAAACAAACACCTCCGTGTAGAATACATCAACCTTGTAAATAACCAAACTTTGCAGCCCGCAGAAAGCATAAAGGCTGATGAAACAACAATCTGCGCCGCAGTTTATGCCGGTAATATACGCCTGATAGACAATGTATCCATAAGTAGAAAAAATGTTAAACAAAACCAATAAGTTAAAAATCATCAATGATCCGGTGTACGGATTTATACACATCCCCTCCGATCTTCATTTTGACCTCATAAGCCATCCTTACATGCAGAGGCTCAGACGATTAAAACAATTGGGATTTTCTCACTATGTATATCCCGGCGCCATGCATTCCCGCTTTGAACATGTATTGGGCGCGATGCACCTGATGAGCATTGCTCTGAAAGAAATAAAAAACAAAGGAATTGCCATCACAAAAGAGGAGGAAGAGGCCGCGATTACAGCCATTTTGCTGCACGACATCGGGCACGGCCCCCTCTCCCACACCTTGGAAAATATACTGATAAAAAATGTCAATCACGAAGAAATATCTTTGGCTTTTATGGAATTAATGAATAAAGAATTCCAAGGAAGATTATCTCAAGGTATTGAAATATTCAAAGGCTCTTATCCCAAACCATTTTTACACGAACTCGTATCGGGACAATTGGACACCGACCGGCTGGATTACCTAAAAAGAGACAGCTTCTTTACAGGAGTACATGAAGGCAATATCGGTTCAGACAGAATCCTGAAAATGCTCTCGGTCAAAGACGGAAAACTCGTAGTCGAAGCCAAAGGCATCTACTCCGTAGAGCATTTTTTAGTCGCTCGGCGCATCATGTATTGGCAAGTATATTTGCACAAAACTGCCATCGCCGCCGAAACAATGTTGCGCAATGCCATTATTCGAGCAAAAGAAATATACTCGCAATCGGAACTATTTACCACTCCGGCACTCGGCTATTTTTTCAAAAAAAATCACCGCCTGAAAGACGCTGCCGGAAACTATAACAAAGAATTACTCAAACAATTTGCCAAACTGGACGATACCGACATCACCATCTCCCTCAAAGAATGGTCCGACCATCCGGACAACACCTTGTCTATACTGAGTAAAATGCTGATTAACAGAGATTTATTTCGGTTGACCATCAGCAACACACCGGCAAATTCAGGACTTTTGGAAGACCTAAAAGAACGCACACAAAAAAAATATAACATCCCGAAAGAAGAAATCGGATACTGGGTCAGCGCAGGAAAAATCACCAACAAAGCCTACAACATTGCCGAAGAAACAAAAATTCAAATCTTACAAAAAAATAAGGACACAATCGACATCGCCGAAGCCTCCGACACAAAAAATATAATGGCTCTAAGTAAACCGGTAGAAAAATACTACCTTTGCTACCCAAAAAAAATATAAAAATGGAAAGAATATTTCAAAATCTTAACTATTGTTAAAAAACTTATTACATTTGCAGAAAATTTAATTGGATTATGAAATTCACAGCCGGGCAAATTGCAGACTTTTTAGAAGCAAAGATTGAAGGAAACAGCGAAATCTTGGTTTCTACTGTATCTAAAATCGAAGAGGGAACTCCCGGCAGCCTATCCTTTTTGGCAAATCCGAAATATACTCGATACATCTACGACACAAAAGCGTCAGTAGTCATTGTAAATCAAGACTTTATACCCGAAAAACCGCTTCAATGCACCCTGATTAAAGTTCCCGATGCCTACTCTGCTTTTGCAAAACTTTTACAACTCTACGAAACACAAAAAGAAGTCAAATCAGGATTAGCCCAAAGTGCCGTAATTGCCCCCGACACAAAGTTCGGAGAAGATGTTTACATCGGGGAAAATGTTTGCATCGAGAAAGGATGCAAAATAGGCAACAATACAAAAATTTATCCCAATAGTTACCTGGGGAGTAATGTTTCCATAGGAGATAATACCACCTTGATGCCCGGAGTTACGATTTATGACAACTCCGTAATCGGAAACAACGTCATGCTTCATGCCGGTGTAGTTGTCGGAAGTGACGGATTCGGCTTTGCCCCCCGCACAGAAGAAGCATTCATGAAAGTCCCTCAAATAGGCAACGTAATCATTGAGGATGATGTCGAAATCGGAGCAAATACAACCATCGATAAAGCCACACTCGGTTCTACAATAATCAGAAAAGGAGTAAAATTAGACAATCTGATACAAGTAGCTCACAATGTTGAAATTGGAGAAAATACCGTAATCGCAGCACAAACAGGAATTGCAGGATCTACCAAAATCGGAAAAAACTGCATGATTGGAGGACAAGTCGGTTTTGTAGGACATCTAACCGTAGGCAACCATGTAAAAATCGGAGCACAAGCCGGCATACATCGCAACTTGAAAGATAACGAGACTGTACAAGGAACCCCTGCTGTAAATTACAGACAATGGTACCGCATCTCCGCATTACTGAACCAACTTCCTGAAATGAAAAAACAGTTAGACTCTCTTACAAAGTCGTGAAATATTTAGAATAACGTATGAGCGAAAAACAACGAACAATAAAAGACGAATTTTCCCTTTCAGGAACAGGATTACACACCGGAAAGAATGTCTCCATGACCTTCAAACCAGCTGCTCCCGACACCGGATATGTTTTTGAACGTATTGACCTTCCCGGCTCCCCAAAAATAAAAGCTATATCCGAAAATGTAACTGAAACAACACGCAGTACAGTAATCGGTCGCGGCAATGCCACCGTATCTACAATCGAACATGCACTCTCGGCTGTCTATGCCTTAGGTATAGACAATATTCATATTGAAATAGACGGTCCCGAAGTTCCAATTTTGAACGGATGTGCCAGCATTCACCACGACGCTCTTTTGAAATCCCAAATTGTTGAACAGGAGGCCCCCAAACGCTATTTCCGCATTACAGAAAAAATAGAATATTTTGACCCGAATACAGGCAAACGCATCACGGCAGAACCTGCAGACAGCATTCAATTTGAGGTTGAGGTGGACTATAACTCATCCGTGCTCGGCAAGCAACGCGCCACTTTGAATGATATCCGGCAATTCGGCACAGAAATCGCTCCCTGCAAAACCTTTGTATTTTTTAAGGAATTGGAATTTTTGTTAAAAAACAACCAAATAAAAGGAGGCGACCTCTCCAACGCGTTAGTCATTGTAGAAAAAGATTTTACCCAAAAAGAATTTGACCGTGTTGCCGACTTATTTCAAAAAGAACACCATGTTTACAAAGGCAGAGGCATCCTCAACGAACAGGATATGACTTTTGCCAATGAACCGGCTCGACACAAATTGCTTGACCTGATCGGAGACATTTCCCTCTGCGGAGTACCTCTGATAGGCAAAATAACTGCCGAAAAACCGGGACATTACGTCAACCACGAATTCGTAGAAATCCTGAGAAAAGTAATTACAAACTAAAATATAAAGAGAATAATAATTTAACCCATGAAAAGTTCATTGTCACACATTCACCCCGGAGCAAAAATTGCCGAAAATGTAACCATAGATCCCTTCGTACATATTCACGAAGACGTCGAAATAGGAGAAGGGTCACATATTCATTCGGGAGCAGTGATTATGGACGGGGCTCGTATCGGAAAAAATGTAACCATCTTTCCCGGAGCGGTGATTGCGGCTATTCCACAGGATTTAAAATACGCAGGCGAAAAAACAACCGTAGAAATCGGAGACAATACCACCATCCGAGAATGTGCCACCATAAACAAAGGCACAACATCCAAAAACAAAACCGTTGTCGGCAAAGACTGCTTATTGATGGCTTACTCTCACGTAGCTCACGATTGCATCCTCGGAGACCATATCATCATCGCCAACGCTGTTCAACTGGCAGGTGAAGTGGAAATAGACGACTTTGCCATACTCGGCGGAGGATCCCTGGTGCACCAATTTACACGCATCGGAAAACATGTAATGATACAAGGAGGAATACGCGTAACCAAAGATGTGCCTCCCTATGTTATCGCGGGCAGAGAACCGGTATCTTTCGCAGGAATCAACTCCATCGGGCTCAACAGACGCGGATTCAAAACAGAAAAAATAGACCTCATCAAAGAAGTTTATAGATTGCTCTATCAAAGCGAACGCAACAATAAAGACGCTTTAATAAAGATAGAAAAAGAGATCTCCTCCTCCGAAATCAAAACGGAAATCGTTGATTTCATCCAAAACTCACAAAGAGGCATCATCCCCGGATACAGAAGAAACGGAAAAAAATAACCTCCCCCCCGTTCTTACCGATAACAATATAAATATATATGGAATATAATACCACAGCACCTAAAATGTTGCTTCCGGAGTATGGAAGGTACATTCAAAAACTGGTTCAAAAAGCCTTAACTATTGAAGACAAAAACGAACGCACCAATTACAGTAAAGGAATTGTCAACATTATGGGTCGGATGTTTCCCAATGAACGAAATTTTCCCGAGTTTAGCCAAAAATTATGGAACCACCTGATTATCCTGTCGGACTACAAACTGGATATAGATATGCCCGTTGAAAAACCGGTTCCCCCGGATTCTTCCGGTCCGAAGGCTCACATTCCTTACAAAACTAAAAATTTCAAATACAAGCATTTTGGCAAAAATATTGTAAAAATGTTGAAGTTTGCCGCTGATATGGAAGAGGGTGAGGAGAAAAAACAACTCGCCGCCATGCTTGCCAACCATTTAAAAAAGATGTTCTTGACATGGAACAAAGACAAAGTAGAAGACAGTTTTATTTTTGAAAAAGTTAAAGAACTGACCGACGGGAAATTGATTCTGGATGAAGCATTAGTACTCAGTGCCACCGAGCAGTTGGTAAACAACAATAACAATCGAAACAACTACTACAAACAAAACCACAATAACGGTAAAAAGAAACGCTACAACAAAAATAATAATCGTAACCCCAAGAATCAAATATAAATGGCATCCTTTCGCATTGAAGGCGGACATACTCTAAACGGAGAACTACACCCGCAAGGGGCAAAAAATGAAGCTCTCCAAGTCATCTGTGCCACATTGCTAACCTCGGAAGAAATCCTTTTGAAAAATCTTCCGAATATTTTGGATGTAAATAACCTCTTGATTTTATTACAAAAAATGGGGGTAAAAGTAACTCCGGTTTCGCCCAAGACATACCGAATCAAAGCCGATGCGGTTGATTTAGAATATTTACAAACAGACGATTTTTGCAAAGAAGGCGCCAAATTACGAGGCTCGGTAATGCTCCTGGGCCCATTGCTCGCTCGCTACAAAAAGGCATATATTCCGGCACCGGGAGGGGATAAGATCGGACGCAGAAGACTCGACACCCACTTCTTGGGCTTAGAAAAATTGGGAGCAAATTTTCAATATACTCCCCGAAAGAACACCTACTCGGTCAATGCGAAAAAACTAACCGGTACCTATATGTTGCTCCACGAGGCTTCCGTAACCGGGACAGCCAATATCTTGACAGCCTCCGTGATGGCAGAGGGAAAAACCATCATTTACAATGCCGCCTGCGAACCTTACATCCAGCAACTCTGCAAAATGTTGATACAGATGGGAGCCAAAATAAGCGGCGTAGGCACCAATCGATTAGAAATAGAAGGAGTCGAAAAATTAAACGGATGCACACACGAATTATTACCCGATATGATTGAGGTCGGGAGTTTTATCGGGCTTGCCGCAATGACCCAATCCGAAATTACAATAAAAAATACCTCCTTGTATGAATTGGGAATGATCCCCGAAGCTTATAAAAAAATGGGTATTCAATTTACGCAAATATCCAACGATATTCATATTCCTCCACAAGAAAAATACGAAATACAATCATTTATAGACGGTTCTGTGATGACCATAGCCGATGCCCCTTGGCCGGGACTTACTCCGGACATATTGAGTGTACTTCTGGTCGTAGCCACACAAGCCAAAGGCAGCGTTTTGATACACCAAAAAATGTTCGAAAGTCGCCTTTTCTTTGTCGATAAATTGATTGATATGGGAGCAAAAATTATCTTGTGCGACCCGCATCGAGCTACGGTAATCGGATTAAACAGAGAAATGCAGTTGCGCTCTGCAACAATGACTTCTCCGGACATTCGAGCCGGCATCGCCTTGCTCATTGCCGCTTTATCTGCCGAAGGAACAAGTATCATTCACAACATAGAGCAAATTGATCGCGGTTACGAAAATATCGATGAAAGGCTCAATGCAATCGGAGCAAAAATTGAACGCATCTAATATTTCTCTCAATCGTTTCAAGTCTATTAAATATTTAGCCTCGCCCGTTTTATACAAAATATAAGCATAAATGTTGCACTTACCAATAGAGTTTTTGAAAATGCAACAAAAGCGGCACTCTTTCACCAATTGCGATAATCCGACTAAAAATCAGCAAAATCATTCTGCACAAAAACATGTAATTTTTTACCTAAAAAAATACCTATTTATGAGTATTGTGTATATAATAAAAAATCTATTATCTTTGTCCCCGATAATAAGAGAGTATTTTTTTGAACAGAAATAGAACATTGTTCACTATTAGTAATCACATGACTTTAATAAAAGGAATCTGTTATGAGAATTAGTCATATACTTTACAAGGTAAAAGATAAAATTTGGTTTGAGGACGGCTCGTTTATTGAGATATTTTCGGATAGTTTAAGCGGATTTGTTCTTGGTTTGCTCAAATTATTCGGTAAAAAATCGATGGCAAACAAATTCAGTTTCTACAAAAATGCTGATTACGGTTTTATGGAATATGCACTCGAAACTGATGCACTCGATTTAGAAAAAGAAAATAATATCCTTAAAAAATTGGGCTATAAGTTTAATTCTATGCAGATGAAGAAGAAATTGGAAAACGGGAAAAAGATAAAATGGAAGATAACTTTCCCGTACGACCTCACAAGATAGAGCATAAAAACGGAGCAAAAAAGCTGTCTAAGTTGGTTTGGGGTGTTCCTAAGGAGTATATGGACGTGCTTGACAAATTAAACGAAGACCCGCGATTGGAACTTGTTGAAGGAAATGGATTTAAAAGCATTGAGATAGAAGGACTTGATTTTGAGGTGCTTAATAATAATAAAATAATATAGCCAAAGGCTAACAGCCAAAAGCCAAAGGCTCAAAAATAAAAAATATGAGTACAGATAAACAATTTTGGGACAAAATGTCCGGGAAATATCAGAAAATGTTTGGCATATACAAGCCCTACGATAAAATGTATGAATTTGCAAGAGATTCAGTTTCGGAGAATATGGTAGTTTTGGAAGTCGGCACAGGCACGGGACTTGTGGCACGAGAGATTGCCGACAAAGTCCAAAGCGTAGAAGCCACAGATTTTTCTGACCAAATGATTGAACAAGCCAAACTCATCAAACACGCCTCGAATGTGAATTTTTCGTGTGCCGATATTTTCGATTTGCCTTTTGAAGATAACCGGTTTGACGCAGTCATTGCATCTAATATTTTGCATATTATCCCTTCGCCGGACAAGGCTTTGGCAGAAATTAAGCGGGTTCTAAAACCCAAAGGCTTATTGATTGCTCCCACGTTTTTGTGGAAAGAAATATCATTTCTCGGAAAAATTCAAAAATTCATTATGATGCGAAAAAATTTTCCGTTACAAACCGAGTGGAGTGAGCAGACATTCAAAGATTTTATAAATAATAACGGATATTCAGTTAAAAATTTTAAAAAGATAAAAGCGAGTTTTGCGATTGGGTGCGTGTGTGCCGAAGTAAATTAAAGCAAAAAGCTAACAGCCAAAAGCCCTCAAAACATATGAAGAAATTTAAAATTTTATATTTGGTAATCTTTATCTCCATTATAACGCTACAAAACACTAAGGCACAAGAGGTTTCGTACGGAAAAACTGCCATTACTACGGGAATTGGCTTTGGAAGCTACTCAGCCAATATAGAAGAAGGCTTCGGACCGATAATGAGCGCAGGTTGGCAGAAAAGTTTTGGACAAAAGAAAAAATTGAGAATAAATCCGTACGTCGTAATAGGAGAATTTACATCTCGGGGAATTACGGATATAGAAGACCAGTTCTTTAGAATGACAGCTCTCGGAGCTAATGTTCACTTCGATTTAATAAGATATAAAGCCGTTTCTCTTGTTCTGAGCGGAGGTAATTCTGTTAATTATTCTCGTGGATTAGAGAATAGACCTGGAGATTACTTTCATTATATCTACTTAGTGGGAAGCGCATCTTTCGCCATAAGAATCAATCCGCAAAAACAAAGAGTAGCTTACGAAATCCGACCAATGAACGTACAAATGGGTACAAGCAATTTTAGAGAAAATAATTTTGTCGCATTTTTTCTTACATTCGGTGTCGAAATTAAACTGAATAAATAACCCTGCATTGATCTTCGTTGCTTACGTATCAATAACAGATATGATAAATAAGGGCGGAATGGAACATCTTAGAATTAAAAATCATTAAATATGAAAAATATACTAATCACTTACTTTTCAGAATCAGGTTCCACACAGGAAATTGCACAAATTATTGCCAAATCCTTTGGCAGCGAAAATACTAACGTTAAGCCTGTTACAGAAATACAAAAACTCAACTGCGATGCTGTAATTATCGGCACACCAAATTGGTACGGAAAACCCGCACCACAAGTAGCAAAGTTTATAAAGAAATACGAATCCGAACTCGCTGAATTGCCGGTTGCTCTTTTCTTCTCGTGTATGGATTGCTACCAAAGCGATCCGGAGCAACACCCCGATTGGCAAATTTATTGCGACAGCCATTTTCAAACACAAATGGTCGAAACGGGGAAAAGTTCATCGTGGGAAAAAGGCCATGCCGTTTCAACTTATATTACTAATTTACAAAAAATTAGTAACAAGTTGAATATTAAATCAATAGCCTTTTTCAAAGGGCGTTTAAATTTTAAGAAAATCTCATTTTTCAATGCTTTGGTGATGCGTTTTATTTGTTTGATCAACAAAAAAATAAAGCAAGGAGATTATTTGCAAAAACAAGATGTTGCAAAATGGGGGAATATTTTATCCGAATTAATTCAGCCAAATGAAAAAACAAAAACACCACCCAAGTAACCCAAAACTATTCCATGAGGCATGGGAATTATATACCCACTCCTTTCCCACCGATGAACAAAGACCCTTAAATCTTCACTTGAAAGCCATTGAAGACAACAGGTTCTGTCCTTATGTTTACACTTCGGAACAAGAAGCACTGTTGGCTATTTGCTTTTATTGGAACTTTTCGGATTTTCTTTACCTGGAACATTTTTCGATTAAGCCGGAGTTCAGAAACAAAGGTATCGGTTCTAAGATAATAAGCTCTTTAATCACTGATAAACAGCCGATTGTGATAGAAATAGAAACCCCGACAGACAAACAACAAAAACAAAGGTTGAAGTTTTATGAACGTAATCAATTCCAACAGACCGATTACACATTTAAGCAATTAAAATACAAAGCCGACAACCGTGATGTATTTCTGCAATTATTGTGCTCTACGAATATGAATAATGATTTTTTTGAGAAATTCCAAACTACCATTTACAATGAATTGCAGGCATATTGTGCAACAGAATGAAAAAAATCCCTACAATTGGGGATTGCAAACCCGCTAATGTTTATTTTATTTTGTGAAGTAAATATTAACTAAAAATCACATGTAATGAGACAAAAATCAGAATGTACCAGTCTATTTGTCGGTCAAAAAATGATGGCAGATAACTCAATGGTCGTAGCACGTTCCGAAGACTGGAACGCTATGCTTGCAAAAAATCTAAAAAAGTATGAGGATACCGAGAACGGTCCCGAAGAGTTTGTAGCTCTTGACAGTCCTTTTAAATGCAAACTACCCAAAAAAGCTCTGGGTTACACAGCATTAGAACCTTTCCACTTGCCCGGACATTGGGGAAGTTCAGGCTACAACTCTGCGAAAGTCGGCATGAGTGCAACCGAAAGTATTTTCAGCAACGACAAGGCTTTGGCTGCCGACCCGATGGTCGAAAACGGAGTAGCCGAAAACTCTGTCTTCAACATTGTGTTGCCTTACGTAACCACCGCAAAAGAGGGTGTACAACGCTTAGGCGCATTGATTGAAGAACACGGAGTTGCCGAAGGGTTCGGTATTGCTTTTATCGACAAAGACGGAATTTGGTATTTAGAAACAGCTTGCGGACATCGTTGGTTAGCGTGTCGTATCCCTGACGATATGTATTTTGTAACAGGAAATCAAAGTCGTTTCCGCGATTACGACCCAAAAGACAAAGAAAACTATATGGCTTCCGCCGATTTGATTGACTTTGCCATTGAGCACAAACTTTACGACCCTGCAAAAGGTAAATTTGATTTTCACGAAGCATACGCACGCGACGAAAAATTGGATACAACTTACAATTATCCTCGCGTTTGGGGAATTCAAAATATGTTAAGTCCCGACATCAAAAATGATGTTACAAAAAACACTTTTCCGGTTTACGCTAAGGCTAACAAAAAATTGACAATTTCGGATATTCGTAAAGTTTTCCGTTTCCACTATCAAGACACCGAGCATGACCCTTATTTGCACAACAATCCAAAAGAACCTTATCGTCCGGTATCTATTTTCCGAACTACGCAAACTCACATTATGCAAGTTCGCCCCGAATTGCCT
>PDWI01000554.1_pt1 | contig 60471 bp, 55 predicted proteins | sample 1430891 | NCBI WGS metagenome assembly PDWI01 (sample SAMN01162508, study PRJNA174530) | Oral metagenome, whole genome shotgun sequencing project. | biome: Marine environment; feature: Marine mammal; material: Swab sample of the gingival sulcus; isolation source: swab sample of gingival sulcus... | reverse complement strand
AATTTCGCTTTAATCTTCGCAATGAAAACTTGTATAAAGTATTGTTAAATTTACTTAGGAAAAAACCTTTGTAAGGTCGTTTGCTTCCTAAGCCCCTTATGAAAAATATACCGAGATATGAAATAGATACCCTGAAACCTGGTAAATGGTTTCTTGGGCTTGGACTCCTCTTCCTTTCCGGAAATGGTTCGCCCCCTTTTGACTACGGTGCCTTTCCTGAAGTATAGTGTGGCCCCTGCTGAGCTGGTATTTTGTACTGCAGAATTATTGAAAAAAGAGTTGTAGCCAGATCGATTTCTTTTTTTGATTGCTTTGTTTTCTGCATCGCCGTAAGTTTGCCTGCAGTCTATAACGACATATGATCAAGAGCATTTACCGTGGAGTCAATATGAAAAAGTATATCGTTAAAAATCCTGTCGTAGAGCTTGATGGGGATGAAATGACTCGAGTCATTTGGAAATTCATCAAAAATAAACTGATCTTGCCGTATCTGGAGATAGATCTGAAATACTACGATCTTGGGATTGAGTCTCGAGACGAAACCAACGATCAGATCACGGTTGATGCCGCAAATGCGATAAAGAAATATGGGGTCGGCGTAAAATGTGCGACGATAACTCCGGATGAAGCAAGGGTAAAAGAATTCGCTCTCAAGGAGATGTGGAAATCACCCAATGGAACCATACGCAACATCATTGGTGGTACCGTCTTTCGCCAGCCGATTATCTGTGCCAACATTCCACGGCTGGTTCCGGGTTGGAAAAAACCCATTGTCATTGGCCGACATGCCTTTGGCGATCAATATCGTGCTACAGATTTCTTTGTTCCCGGGGCGGGGGAGTTGACGATGACCTTCCGTCCGGCATCTGGAGCTGAACCCATTACCAAGAAGATCTTTGATTTTCCTGGAGCCGGTGTGGCGATGGGTATGTACAATCTTGATGCATCGATTCGTGGTTTTGCCCGTTCTTGTATGAACTATGGTCTTGATTTGGGCTGGCCGGTATATCTGTCGACCAAGAATACCATACTGAAAAAATATGATGGCAGGTTTAAAGATATTTTTGAAGAGGTCTATCAAGCAGAGTTCAAAGAAAAATTTGCCGCTGCTGGAATAACCTACGAGCATCGTCTGATTGATGATATGGTGGCCGCAGCGATGAAATGGGAGGGCGGCTTTGTTTGGGCCTGTAAGAACTACGACGGCGATGTACAGTCAGACACGGTTGCCCAGGGCTTTGGTTCTCTTGGCCTGATGACCTCGGTTCTTATGACCGAGGATGGCAAAACCGTCGAGGCTGAGGCCGCACATGGCACGGTAACCAGGCATTTTAGGGAACACCAGAAAGGAAATGCCACCTCAACCAATCCCATTGCCTCTATCTTTGCCTGGACCAGGGGGCTCTCGTATCGCGGCAAATTCGACGCGACGCCTGAAATTGTCAGCTTCGCGCAGACCCTGGAGAAGGTTTGTGTGCAGACCGTTGAATCGGGGTATATGACAAAGGACCTGGCGTTGCTCGTTGAAGGAGAACAGGGCTATTTAACGACCGAAGAATTTCTGGCAAAGATAGACGAGAATCTGCGCGCTCAGATGGGCGTATCTTAGCTTTTGCTGTCAAGGCAGGTGGCAATACTCCTGTCGTTGAGATCTGTCACATCTTTTTGGCTTATCCGTTGCCGGTGCAGGTCCGAGGGGAAGGTGTTTCGCCTTTTCTGACCTGAAAGATCAGGCTCTTTTTACGCTTGTAGGCTACAATATAGATGCTCAAATACATAAAAATATTGATTAAAGTTGTCTTTAGCGCGGCTTTTTTTATTATTTTGTTTTCCTTTGTGAAAACAGGTGAGTTGCGCAAAGTCTTTGCGCACGTCGATCTGGGTTTTTTGCTCGTCAGTGCGCTTGTTACTGTGGCAATGGTCGTCTCAAGTTGTGGCAAATGGAAGGTGATACTCGATCTGAAACAGGACCGGACCAGGCTCTCTTTTCTCGAACTACTGCGGGTCTATCTGATCGGTTATTTTTTTTCCAATATCCTGCCTTCGACCGTCGGTGGCGATCTCGTCCGCGCCTACTATGTTGGGAAAAAAATTGATAACCAGCCTTTTTCTGCGGCGGCTGTCTTTCTTGAACGCTTCTCTGGAATAGTTGTTCTTTTTGTTCTGGTGATAGTTACCCCTCTCTGTAAGGTCGAGTTGTATAAAAATCCCTATGTATATCTGCCGGCCTGTAGTGGAGCCCTGCTGCTGCTTTTGCTTGCCTGGCTATCGTGGTTTCCGCAGGCACTGTCTTTACCCGATAGAATTGTCTTTACAGCCTTTCATTTTGCTCACATTATTGCCAGAAAGACTGGATTGACGGTACTTGGACGTTGTGTTGCATATGCTGAAAAATTTTACAAGAAGCTGCGTTCCAAGCTTTTGTTATTTCGAGATGAACTCACATATACTTTTACAGCCCTGCGTCACAACAAAGTTTTTTTTATAAAGATTACCTTGTTGACTCTTCTCTACTATCTACTTACCTGGGTCAATGTCTATACCAGCTATCTTGCCTTTGGGGTTACCGTCGATTTCTGGTATATTTGTGCCATTGTGCCGGCGATTATGCTTGTCGCCCATATGCCGGTAACCCTGCTTGGCAACCTGGGGTACTATGAGTCGGTATTTGTCTTTTATTTTCTGCTTGCCGGTGTCGGAACCGCAGAATCTCTGGCTATGGGGCTGCTGCTTCGAGTAAAGCTGCTTGCTGCCGGTCTTATCGGTTTTGGGATATACCTCGCTTATAGGGACAAGAAAAAGCTGGACATTCAGGAGATTTTGGAAAATAAAAAAGTTCCCTGAAAAAAATTTCAAAAGAGAAAAAACCTGTACGGCAGGGGTGTCTTTTCTTGTCGTTTATCATTTATCATAGGAGAGAAACGTTGCAACTTTCGGTGGTTATACCTTTACTTAACGAAGAAGAAAATATTCCAATTCTCTATCAGGAACTCTGTGCTGTATTGGCGTCTGAACCGGAGAATTATGAACTCATCTTTATCGATGATGGAAGTACCGATGGCAGCCTTGATGTGCTTCAACAGATTCAGGCCAAGGATCCGCGGGTTGTTGTTGTTTGTTTTCGGCGAAACTTTGGACAGACGGCGGCTCTGGCGGCAGGATTTGATTATGCGCAGGGAGAAATAATTATCACGATGGATGCAGATCTGCAGAATGACCCGAAGGATATCCCGTTGCTGCTCGAAAAAATCGGCGAAGGGTATGACGTGGTCACTGGTTGGCGGTATGATCGAAAAGATGCCTTTATCAACAGAAAACTTCCTTCGCTCATTGCCAATAAGATCATTTCAAAAACCACAAATGTTAATTTGCATGACTATGGTTGCACCCTGAAGGCCTTTAGAAAAGAAATTATAAAAAATGTTAAATTATACGGTGAGATGCACCGCTTTATCCCTGCGATTGCCAGTGGTATGGGAATTCGCTTTACCGAGGTAAAGGTCAATCACAGGGCGCGCAAATATGGTCAGTCAAAATATGGCATTTCGCGCACCATAAGGGTCATCCTGGATTTGCTGACCGTCAAGTTTTTATTAAGTTATGCCACAAGGCCGATACAGGTGTTTGGTTTGCTTGGAATTATCTCCAGCAGTATTGGCTTTGTTGTGGCCCTGGTGATGACTATCCAGCGGCAATTCTGGGGAACACCTCTATCGAACCGGCCAATGCTGTTTTTGGCAATACTCCTTATTTTCATTGGAATTCAGTTTGTCTCGATGGGGTTAATTGCCGAGCTGCAGGCACGAACCTACCATGAATCACAGAATAAGCCTGTATATTACGTTCGGGAGGTCTATAGAGATACAAAGACCGAAAAAGAGCCAGAAAGTAACTGATTGGTCTCTTTATACCGGTTTATCTCTTTTTATCGTACATGTTTTCTCATCTGATCGCATAGCCCATGCAGCAGGCAGAACTGTTCGTAGACATACTCATTCCTAACTGGAATGGTGCCGAGATGCTACGGCATTGTCTGCATTCGCTTAGCCAGCAATCCTTCCAGGGCTTTCGTGTAACGGTCATCGACAATGGCTCTACGGATGACTCGGTTGACATGCTTGAAGAAGAGTTTCCAGCTGTCCAGATCATCCGATTCGAAACCAACACAGGTTTTAGCGCCGCCGTAAATGCCGGAATAAAAAGGGCAACGGCCCCTTTGATCCTGCTCTTAAATAATGATATGGAGGTACCCCCGGATTGTCTTGAGGCATTGGTTCAAGGTGCAGAACTGTACAGGGGGTATGATTACTTTGCCCTTAAGATGCTCGATTTTCATAAGCGAACACAGCTTGATGGAGCCGGAGACGCCTTTTTTCGTGGTGGAGCAGGATATCGAATCGGAACCCAGGAACAGGACAGTGAGCGGTATCAAACGGATAGAGAGGTCTTCGGCGCATGTGCTGGTGCGGCCCTCTATCGAGACTCTTTTTTTCAAAAGGTGGGGTTTTTCGATGTAGACTTTTTTGCCTATCTCGAGGATGTCGATCTCAATGTTCGAGCCCGGCGGCTTGGCCTGCGCTGTATGTATCTCTACAAGGCCAAAGTCTTTCACATCGGCAGTGCAACCTCGGGCTCGAAGATCAATCCACTTACCATCCGTCTCTCCACCCGCAACAGCATCTACCTCCTGCTCAAAAACTATCCGCCTTCTTTTTTTGTGATTTTTGGGCCGGTGATTGTTCTCTATCAATGTATCTGGCTATTGTTTTGTTGTAAAAAAAAGATGCTTGGCCCCTGGTTACAGGGGATGAAAGAGGCGGTTACAAATAGATCTCTTATGCTCGAGCAGCGGCAGGACTCTGCAACTATACCTGGGGTTTTGTCAAGCGAGATGCTGATTCAAATCTTCACCCAGGCGGAAAGAGAGGCCGTGCTTTCTATCATATCCAGAAGAGCGCAAAACGGTAAAAAGAGTCGCTTGTTAACAGTCTATCTCAGATTGTTCTGTTAAGACACTTTTCGAGTGTCTCTTTTTTCAAGAGCCTTCAGACAAAATTTTTGGGTATCCCTGTCCATGTCTTTTACTCCGGTTCATATTATTATCGTCACCCATAATTCTATGCTGGAGATCCCTCTCTGTCTCAATGCAATTGCAAAACAAACCTTGCAGCCTGCCTCGGTGGTACTTGTCGATAGCGGCTCAGACCAGACCGATTATATAGACCAGCAACGGCCGCTTTGCAGCAAGATAATAAAATGCAAAAATATTGGTTTTTCCAGGGCAAACAACATCGGGCTGAAACAGGTCAGGCTCGGGGCAGATGATATTGTCATATTTCTTAATCCGGATGCCTTTATGGAAAAAGATGTACTGTTTCAGGTTGTCGGCCATTTTTCTCGAAATCCTGGTACAGGTTGTTTAACAGGAAAGCTGCTCGGATACGATCTTGATACAGACCAGCCTACGGGGTATATCGATTCTACAGGAATCTTCAGAAAGTTCTATGGCCGCTGGTTTGACAGAGGACAAGGAGAAGAAGACAGGGGCCAGTACCAGGCAGAACAGCGCGTTCCGGCGGTCTGCGGGGCCTTTATGTGTTGTCGCGCAGCCGCTCTTCAGAGCCTCGGGGCCCCAGTCTTTGATGAAGCGTTTTTTCTGTACAAAGAGGATATTGAGCTCAGTCTTCGGATCTATCAAAAACAATGGAATATTGTCTATCTACCCTCAATAGTTGTCTATCATTGCCGGGGCTGGGCGGCCCAGCGCAAAGAGATGTCATATTCCAGTCGTCTGTTGTCTGCTCAAAACGAAGTACTGCTGTACAAAAGGCATCGTTCTCCGTATATACTCTGGGCCGTTGGTAAATATCTTGCTGTGCGTTATTTCAAAATATGAGCAATGTGTATGCGTTATTCAGACAGCTCACCAATTTCTGTTATCGTTCCTGTCTATAACGGTGAGAGGCATCTCCACAAATTTTTTGCATCGATAGACAGGCAAGATATCGATATCAAAGAAATACTCGTTTCTGATTCAGCATCCTCAGACGACAGTAAGGCCGTCTGCATTGAAAACGGAGCTCGGGTTGTAGATATCCCGCAAGGCTCTTTTGACCATGGTGGAACACGAACGTTGCTTGCCCGTGCAGCTCAGGGAACAATACTGGTCTTTTGCACCCAGGATGTGGTCCTTGCAGCCGATGATTCGCTTCGTCAGCTTGTGGCTCCTTTGCAAGAAGACGAAGAGCTGGCCTGTACATACGGGCGTCAGCTTGCCAACGAGGATGCGACACTGGGTGCTGCCCATCTGAGAGATTTTAATTATCCCCCTGAATCGGAAAGACGCTCATTTGCCGATCGTACAGAGATGGGTCTGCACACCATATTTCTCTCTAATTCTTTTGCCGCCTATAAAAAGGAGCGTTTGGCTGCGGTAGATTACTTTAAGAACAATTTGATTTTTGGTGAAGACACCTGTACTCTTGGCAGGTTATTACAGGCCGGTAATGCCGTGTTGTATGTCAGCCGGGCGTTGGTCTATCACAGCCATAATTACAGCGTCTGGGATGAGTTTCGCCGCTCTTTTGACATCGGTGTTCTGCATACTGAGGAGTCTTGGCTCCTGCAGACCTATGGAGCCGCCGAAGGGCTTGGTAGAGCATATCTCGTTTCCGGGCTTCGCTATATTAGCCGGCGAAGACGGTTTTGGCTTCTACCCGGGTGGATATGGCGGGTGGCTGCCAAGTATCTTGCGTATAGACTGGGGAGGCGTTATACCTTGCTTCCCCAAAGTCTTTGTTGCATGTTCAGCTCGCATAGAGGCTGGTGGAAGATTCAATAATAATCCCGCCGGGGGGCGTGCTGGCAGGGTTCAAATACATTGTTGCAAAACAGATTCGATGCTAACACTCAATCTCCGAGAACAAAGTTCCCTTATGGCAAGGCTGTTGCATCTTGTTGACTGCCTTGTTGTCGTTGGTTATCTGGCATTACTGGTCTTTTGGTACAACGTTCCCTGGAGCCAATACTATACCAGGCTGATGATCCTCTCCTTCTTTCTCGCCTTTGTGAGTTTTCAGTCTTTTCAGCTGTACAGATCGTGGCGGGGGTGGAAGTTTTTTTTGGAATTTCTCTCTATTCTCAAGGCCTGGGGAGCTGTAGTCGGGGTATTGTTGTTTTATTTCTTTCTCTGGAAAATCTCTATTGCCTATTCCAGGGTGGTCATTCTTATCTGGACGATTACGACGCCTTTTCTCCTTTTTTTTCTGCATCTCATCGCCAGAAAACTGCTGCGTGTATTGCGAACCCGAGGCAAAAACCTTCGCAGGGCAATCATTGTCGGGGCAGGGGATCTTGGCATCACCCTTGTCAACGAGCTGGAGATTATCCCCTGGGCTGGTATCGAGATACTCGGTTTTTTTGACGATAAAATTGATCAGGAAGAAGGTCTGCAACAGGTTCTTGGCCGGCCTATTCTTGGAGATATAAGTGCTGTTACAGAGTATTTGAAGTTACATGATATCGACTATGTCTACATCGCCTTGCCGATGCGTGCAGAAAAAAAGATTTTCAAGATTTTACGTGACTGCAGATCCCTCGGGGCCCGGATTTTTCTTGTTCCTGATCTGTATCTTTTTGGTATCCATCATGCCGAAATGCAGTCTCTTGGCAATTTATTACTTCTCAATTTCAACCCCAATACAGAATGGAAGAGGGGCTTTGATCTTGTTTTTTCCATCCTTGTCTTACTGTTTACCCTGCCTCTGACCCTGTGTATTGCCCTTATCATTAAGCTGAGTGACGGTGGGCCGATCTTTTACCGGCATAGAAGGATAACTGCTGCCGGAAAGACCTTTAACTGCCTTAAGTTCAGGAGCATGCGGGTTGGGGCAGACAAGGAGCTTGAAAAGATTCTCTCCGAGAATGAAGAGTTAAAGAAAGAGTGGGAAGAGACCTATAAGTTAAAGAACGACCCGCGGATAACAAAAATTGGAAGATTTCTGCGAAAGACGAGTCTTGATGAGTTCCCTCAGTTTTTAAATGTCATTCGCGGAGATATGAGCGTTGTTGGTGCACGCCCGGTGGTTGACAAGGAGTTAAACGGTCTTTACAGGGAAAATGCAGGTCGATACTGTTCTATGAAACCCGGTATCACCGGGCCCTGGCAGGTTGGACGCCGCTCAAACGTCGACAACTATGAAGAGCGTATTCGGATGGATGACTGGTATATCCTGAACTATTCGCTGTGGACAGACATCAAGATTATTGTAAAGACGGTGTATATTATGTTTACCGGAAAGGGTGCCTACTAACCAAGTATGGCTGGAGCCGAGAACCTGAGAGTTATAACAAACAATCGAATTGAGACCCGGGGATAGGGCTTCTGTTTCCAAACAGAGTTTCGGATAGCGTCATCCGGGAGAGAGTATTTTTTATACAGCTCTCTGTTCGAGAAGAAAAAAGCCAGAAACAAAGAGGAGGAAGCTCCCTGGTGATATACCCTTTTTCGCGTACATCAGATCGAGTGGGCTGAAATCTATGTCTGTTTTTTGTGGAAAAAATATTGTTGTCTGTCTGACCGGTTCAATAGCGGCCTATAAGGTCGCTTCATGGGTAAGCGAGCTGGTTAAAATGGAGGCCGTGGTTCGGGTTGTCATGACCCCGGCAGCGGAGAAGTTTGTTTCTCCTCTCACCTACGAAGCCCTTTCCGGACATCCGGTATATTGTCAGATGTTTGGGAATACAGGAGGAGCCTCGATGCCGCATATCGAATTAGGCGCCGAGGCCGATCTGGTGCTTGTTGCTCCGGCATCTGCAAATACGCTTGCCAAACTGGCCTGTGGGCTTGCCGATAACCTGGTGACGACGACAGTCCTCTGTACCAGGGCCCCTGTTCTTCTTTTTCCGGCGATGAACAGCAAAATGTACGATCATCCGGCCACCCAGGCAAATATTGAGAGACTGCGGAACCTCGATTATACTGTTGTTGAGCCGGGCTATGGCAGGCTTGCCTGCAATGAACGGGGACCCGGCAGACTGGTAGACTGGGATATCGCCAAGGAAAGATTGTCCTGGCCCTTATCTTCTCAGGATTTTCTCGGGAAAAAAATACTGGTCACAGCAGGTGGTACCCGTGAACATATTGATCCGGCCCGTTTTTTGGGAAACCGTTCGTCCGGTAAGATGGGGTATGCCATCGCCAGATCTGCGCGAAGAAGGGGAGCAGAGGTTGTTCTGGTAAGCGGCCCGACACATTTGCAAGAACCCGTTGGTGTACAATGTATTCAGGTGCAGAGCGCCCAAGAGATGTACGATGCGGTTACAGGCCAAGCCGCGGATTGCGAAATTATTATCAAGGCGGCGGCAGTTTCCGATTTCAGACCGAAAACAAGGCTGCCTGATAAGGCAAAAAAGAAGGATATTGATCCCTGTCTTGAGTTGAGCCCGAATAAGGATATTCTCCATTTTCTGGGCCAGCAAAAGCAACCCGGACAGATCCTTGTTGGCTTTGCCGCAGAAAGTAGAAATCTTCTGGAAAATGCTACCCGCAAACTCTGTTCCAAGAACCTGGATCTTATCGTAGCAAACAACATCTGTTCTGTCGACAGCGGTTTTGATACCGATACAAATCAGGTCGTCCTTATCGATAAAGACGGTAAGCGGCAACTGCCTCTGCTTTCAAAAGAACAGACTGCGGATCGTATTCTGGACAGGATACAAGAGATTCAGAAGAACTGAGAATGTTCAACAAGAATTTTTGTATTTTTCTTAGAACGTTTTTTAAAGGAATTGAAATATATTTGGAGAAAAAATACCCTCCAAAATCTTAATTATTTCCTGCGTGTTTTTTTCTCAGAAATTTTTTAATGATTTTCATACGTTTTGAGACATCATAACAGAACTGTAGCTCACTTTTTGTGATTATGTTCCACGCTTGACCATTTTCTTAAATTGAAGCCAAAGAGAGTAAAGACAGAAATAGCCCCCAAGATATCTAAAAGCATGTCTTTTTGCGCATCCCAAATGTCTCCCTGTGAGCCTAAGAAGGATGCTCCAGAGCTTCCCCCCTGGGTTACTGCGTAGTACATTTCGATAACTTCGTATAATGCGCCCCAGAATCCCAGAGAAACAACCCCCAGAAAAATGGCTGTTGGAAGATTGGAGACCCATTTTTTTCGTAAAAACAATTCGGCAAGAGGATAGGCAAGAACCCCAACAAGAAAATGACCCACTCTATCAAAATTATTTCTATCTTCTGGAAAGATAAAGTCCAAATCAAGCTTGGCTAATATATTGTTGAAGAAATCGAAAGGTGTTCTCTCAAAGGTGTAATGGCCTCCAACGGTATGAAATAAAAAGAAACAGGCCATTAACAGATAAGAGAGATTTGAAAAACGGAACTTTCTGGCGGTAAATGTTAAAAGAGTTACCGGAATCAAGACAGGTATATTCTCTGCCCACCATACGGCCCTGTCAAAGGGGTGTATGGCAAACACGGCAAACTCAGAAATATATATTGCCAATAAGAAATGAGGAAAAAATGTACTCAGCTGCATAATTCTAAAGAGATCGGCTTCATGTTGAGAAAAAGAGGTGTCCTGCTTTTTCCTAATCATTGAAAATTTATGAGAAAATTTTCATTATGGCTCTGTATTATCGAGAATAATATCTTTTAAAGCAGCTTTACCGCTGCGGTCCAGCATTATTACCGCAAGGGTACCATCCCGCAGTTCTTTTTCGAGAAGCAGGGCTTTTTCTTTTGGTGCAAAAAAGGCCTCTATCCCATACCTGACTTGATAGGAGCCTTGTTTATTTCTTGACGAATATTTCTTGATTCTTCCACGAATAAAAAGGCCATTTTTCGGTTTTTCAAGGCTGGCAGTATTATACGAGCAGATACCATTTCGATCCCTGTTCAATAGAACAAAAACAACTTCTCCGTTACGTGGTATTCTGCTTGTATTGATCGTTGTACCAGGAATTTCAGAAATTTCATATTTCAGGCGGGCGTAGTTTCCACGAAAGATGCTGCGGGGATCAACGGGGATCGTTTTCAGTTGTATTTCCTGCCCTGTCCATGTTGGGTAGACTGCGTTTACATATTCAGCGACAAGGACAACAATCTGCAACAAGATTACTGCCGACAGGCCAATGAGAAGGTTCTTTTTCATAGCAGCACGTTGCTTCTTGAATGGTGTGATTTCCAGAAATAAGCGGCAGAAAGGAGGATAATAGCAAATACACTAAACAGAATTGCAGCTCCAACATAGTCGCCAACCAAGTCGATGTACCTTAACAGTCCGGTCAACAAAATAACCGTAACCCCGAAAAAGAAGTAATGTGTGATGGAATGCCGAATACCATAAAAGATAAGCCATGTTCCTGATAATACTAAAACAATATTATCCAAGACTTGAAAGAACAAAGAGATCCTGGAGGCCATCGTTGTTGGAAGAGATATTGCAAGCAGTAGGATGCTGATATATATGCCAGAGACAATAGAGATAAAAATGAATCTTTTTCTCGAACAATAGTAAGTAATCCAGCTTGTTAAAGTTGAAAGAAAGATTGTGAGACACAGTGCCAGTATAGGAAAACTCCATTTTTCTCTGAGCAGTTGCAGCCAAGGCCATTTAAAACTGTAGACGAATAAGGATAAAACCGCAAATCTTAACACCCAGAGACCTAACAGGATCCCATAGTCCTCAAACAGAGTCTTCTTTTTTGCGGCTAACCAGTTGGCCAGCCCGTAGAGAAGCAGGAAAAGAGAAAAGCCAAGGACAATGTTTTCGGCACCAATTTTGAAATTTCGAAAATCTCCGAGCATCCAGGAAAAAGAGTATTCAAGCCAGAAGCAAACCCCGCTTACAAGGGTCAGAAAGAGGACAGTGCTTTTTTTTACCGTAAGACAATGCCAGGCTAACGCAGTAAGGAAGATCGGAAAGAGAGCTGGGTAAAAACCCAGAGAAGACTCAACGAAGAACCATATACACCCAAGAACTGTGGAGAGGAACAAAAGCAGGGAGCTCTCCAGCAAAAGCCCTAAAGGAAGAACTCCAATGGCCCACCAGAAAATACCGTCAGGGTAGTGTTCTCCCAGATGGTAGATTTGGGCAATCAGCATTATGGAGGCTCCGTACAAGAGCCCTCCAAAGAAAAAACAGCCGATCGCCAAAGATGTTTCTCCTTTCGCCGTCTTATAGATTCCGACAATGTTGACCAACAGCGTTAATAAGATTAAGCTCAACATGCGGACTCCCCGGGGTATCGATTCCCAGTTTGCGCCAACTATTGTTATAATTGCAAGGCCAATAAAGAGGAAACCAAGAATTGTCAGAATAAAGTAGCCGTAGGATTGTTTACTTTGATTGTAATAATCAATTCCGTATTGTGAGCAAATCCGGGCAGCCTGTTCAGGGGAGATTATTCTCTCTGCAACCCAAAATGTTGTTTCTTTTGCTAAATCTTTTTTTAATAGTCTGATAAGTCTCATATCTCTCTTCTGTCTCGTCTTTCTGTGCTGCAACTTCACTCGACCGTTTATTGCGGCAAATATGTCGTAAACAAAGGGTCCTTTTCTCTCCCTTGGTGCGTTAATCTCTTATACCTCTGAAAAGAAGGCTTGGCGAGGGGCCGGGGCGAGACCGGCCCTGATAAAAGACTATGAGTACAATGTTAAGCGTTTCAAGACGATGCCTTGGATTTTTTTTTGCAGATTCTGATCTTAAATGAAAAATTCTATAATGCAGAGCTCTCTTATCTTAGCAGAAATGTCACCAAGAACTCAAATTTTTCTGAAAGATACCCCGCATAAGCCTCTGACCTTTGAATAAGCATCTTCTGTAGGGCAAATTCTCTAGAAAATTGGGTATATTCAGACGAGTAAAACGTTGTCGTCGGTTGTTTTTCGCTGCAACTTTTTGGGCTTTTGAGCAAAATGCATTTCCGGGGACTTGTTCTGAAATCAGTATTATGGTTTTATAACAGGATTATCGTAGCCACCTGATCTTTAAGCGACTGCGATTTACTGCGTGAGTACCATATTGAAACATTATACTTGAATCAATTGGAGACATCTCCGACCTCTTATGCAACGAAAGGCATTTCTTGAAAAGGCGAAAAGGATTGTTGTCAAGGCAGGCAGTGCTGTTCTGACAAATGAGCTGGGGGTTGACCAGTCCATTATTGATCATCTGGCTCAGGAGATCTCCCTGCTCAAGGAAAGAGGAAAGGAGGTGCTGCTTGTTTCCTCAGGAGCGGTTGCCGCCGGCAAAAAGAAGCTGGGATACCGGCAGCAAACGCCTCTTTCCATCAAACAGAAACAGGCCTTTGCGGCTATTGGTCAATCGCTGCTGATGCACGACTATGACGATGCCTTTGCCCAACACGATACGGTTGTTGCCCAGGTACTGCTGACCCACTCCGATCTGGCTCATAGAGGAAGATATCTGAATGTAAGAAATACTCTTCTCTCCCTGATTCAATCGGAAGTAATCCCGATCATTAACGAAAATGACACCGTTTCAACAGAAGAACTCAAATTCAGTGATAATGATACCCTGGCCGCTTTGGTGGCCAATCTTATAGAGGCGGATATGCTCGTCTGTCTGACAGATGTTGATGCCCTCTACGATAAGGACCCCAAAAATACAGCTGATGCGCGACCCATCCATACAGTTGACGAGATAAACGAGGATATTCTGGCCTTAGCAGGAAAAACAACGTCCTCTCTTGGAACCGGCGGCATGGCGAGTAAAATAAATGCTGCCCGGATAGTTGCCTCAGGAGGAGGCTGTTCCTTTATCGGATCCGGCAAGCAGGAAAATATTCTACAGGATCTGTTTTCCGGTAAATTAATTGGGACATTTTTTCTGCCCCATAAAGAGAGAATGCAAAAGCGAAAGCACTGGATTGCCGAAGTGCTGACACCAAAAGGTGATTTGGTTCTTGATCCGGGGGCCTGCAGAGCCATTCAAAAAAATGGCAGATCTCTTTTGCCCTCGGGGATAGTTTCTATAGAAGGCGATTTTAACGAAGGTGATTGTGTACGTTGTCGGAATCTGGCGGGGCAGGTTATTGCCGTGGGATTGATAAACCATGATCAGGCCAGAACCTCGCTGATAAAAGGCTGTAAGACCAGTGAGGTAGAAGAAAAGTTTGGTTATAAGGGCTGTGAAGAGGTTATCCACCGCGACAATATGGTTATTCTCTAACCAGTATGACCATTTCAGCCTTCTGCCACAACAAAAATAACATCGAAACTGCGGAAAACACCTTCCGTCTCCGAACAAAACTCCACCCCTTTCAACAAACTATCAAAAATGCAACTATCCAATGCCATAGATCAAATTGCCCAAAAAGCTAAAAAAGCAGCATCTCTGCTGCCCCAGCTCTCTGCGGAACAAAAGAACTCTGTGCTCTCTGCCGTTGCCGAGCTGCTGATCGAGCAACGAGCGGAGATTCAGCGGGAGAATGCCAAAGATCTAGATGCCGCAAAAAAGAAAGGCCTCTCTGCTGCAATGATTGACAGGCTGACACTTTCTGATGCGGTTATTGCATCGATGGTCTCCGGCGTACAGGAGGTTGCTTCCCTGCCCGATCCCATTGGCAGTATTGACAATCTTACCATAAGGCCCAACGGTTTACAGGTCGGGAGGATGCGTGTTCCGTTAGGGGTTATAGCGATGATTTATGAGTCCCGTCCGAATGTTACTGTTGATGCAGCGGCACTCTGTTTCAAGGCCGGTAATGCGGTTATTCTGCGAGGTGGTTCGGAGGCTCTGCATTCAAACCTTATTCTGGCAGCAATTCTTAAAAAAGCCCTGACTGCTCATGCTATCGACCCGAATGTTGTTCAGGTTATACCCGTAACCGACAGGGAGGCCGTTTTACATTTACTGCAACAGGAGGAGGCGATTGATCTCGTTATCCCCCGGGGAGGCGAGGGGCTTATCCGCTTTGTCACCGAACATTCAAGGATTCCTGTGCTTAAGCATTATAAGGGTGTCTGTCATATCTACGTCGATAAGGATGCGGATCTTGATAAAGCAGTGCCCATTGTCATAAACGCCAAGACCCAGCGTCCGGGAGTATGCAACGCTCTGGAGGGGCTGCTGGTTCACCGCGATATCGCCGCTGAATGTATCCCGCGTTGTACACAGCAGCTTGCCGCAATGGGTGTTGAACTGCGGGGTTGTGCCGAAAGTGTGCAGCTTGACAGAGCTGTTACTGCAGCAGCCCCTGAAGATTGGGGGCGCGAATTTCTTGATCTTATACTGTGTATAAAGGTTGTTGCCGGATATGAGGAGGCAAAGGAATATATAAACCAATATGGTTCCGGACATACCGAGGCCATTATCACTGAAAACTATTCCCTGGCCCAGCGTTTTATCAGGGAGATTGATGCCTCAGCCGTTGTTGTAAACGCCTCAACCAGATTCAACGATGGTGGTGAACTTGGTCTGGGAGCGGAGATTGGTATAAGTACCACCAAGCTGCATGCTTATGGTCCGATGGGCCTGAAAGAACTGACAACGAGAAAATTTGTTGTTTACGGCCATGGACAGGTGCGCGGGTGAAGACCTCCCGTATCGGCATATTCGGAGGCTCATTTGACCCTGTGCATACCGGGCATTTTCAACTGGCAAGGCAGGCTTTAACAGCGCTCAATCTCGATACGATTCTCTTTGTTCCTGTTGCAGTCCCGCCGCATAAGAGTCGGGTTTTTGCCTCTTTTAGGCAACGGATGGATATGCTCAAACTACAGTGTGCAGGGCATTCAAATATGGTGTGTTGCGATATCGAAGGGCGACTCCCCAGACCCTCATATACCATTGATACCGTTGCCGCGTTGAAAGACAGATATAAGAATTCAGAGTTTTTTTTTATTCTCGGTGTTGATGCTTTTCTTGGTATACGCACGTGGAAGGGTTTTCCGGAGATTCTTTCCCAGGTTGCATTTATTATTTCTCCACGATTGGGCTATGATAGCAAGGTTTTATATGACTTTTTTGCCTCATTAGGTTATCAACAAGAGGGAAAACCGGGGTACTGGCAGCAGCCTGGCGGCGATAGGGCTGTTTACCTCTTGGAGGACTATCCGCCTGAGGCCAGCTCTGAGAGTATACGCCGGCTTATCGCCACATCAGCCTTGGCCTGTGACCTGCTTCATCCGGATGTAGAAAGGTATATCAGGGAGAATACGTTGTATCTCGAGCAGAAGTTGTAGATGGTTTGTTTGAAGGGGATGGATAGGCTGTCTTATATATCCTGACAAAAATGTGCTATTCAATACTTTTTAAAAAAAATGCAACCAGCAAGTATAGCTTATATAGAAGATGATGAAAAGATGGTGAATGAACAGATCCTTGGGAATTCTTCTGAGATTTCTGTTCTTATCGTTGATGATTCCCTGGTGTTTCGCAGATATCTTTTGGATATGTTCGCTGAATTTATCAACGTCAAGATTATTGGTGAGGCAAAAAACGGAATTGAAGCCCTGGAGAGGCTTTTAGACGTTCAGCCGGATGTTATCCTTCTTGATATGGAGATGCCTCTTTTGGATGGGATGTCGGCTTTGCAATATTTAATGAGTCATAAACCAACACCGACAATCATGCTTTCCAGCCTTACAGAAGAGGGGACAGCAAGGGCCTTTGACGCCCTTAAAAACGGAGCGATTGATTGTATAGCGAAGGATTTTATCTCTCAGAAAGAGTGTCTTGCCGAACGCAGACAAGACTTTCTCTCCAGAGTATCTCAGGCTGCCGATACGACAGTGAGGGCAAGAGAATCACTCGCCTCCTTACTCTCGCACAAGAAGTTTGCCGAAGCCGTTGAGCAAAAAGAGCAAGTTATTTTTTGTGAAGAGTGTGGTACCCGGCAAATCGTTCAGATTGACCCGTTTGCTGTATTGCCGTCCGTGGAATGTACCTATTGCGGAGATCTTATCGAGATTGCCACGGTCACCCAGGACCAGTTCAGAAGCAATAATTTCGTAACCGTTCTGGGAGGAGGGAAAGGAGCCGCTGCCAATCTGCTTGAGATTCTTCCCCAACTCAAGCCAGATATGGGCGGATGCATTTTTGCGATGCTCCATGAGAATGCTGAATATGTCGATGCGTTTGCCAGATATCTCGAGGCAATCTCGTTGATGAAGGTCATTCGAGTATCCGATGGCGTAAAAATTGAAGGTGGACATTGTTATCTCTTTTCCGAGGAAGACTATATGAAGATAAAGCCATATAGTGCACAACTGACCCTGCAGCGGGAAAGCAAAAAAAAGATCAAAAGTTTTGAAGGTGGTCCCCTTGACTGGCTGATTGCATCCGTCAGGGCCTCTTTCAAGAAAAAAAGCAGTGCCATTCTTCTCTCTGGCCATAGAGAGGATGGTCGACAGGGTATAGCCTCCTTGATCGAAGACGGTTGTGATGTCGGGGTTCTGGACCCCAAAGAGTGTTACTATAAGGTGTTGAGTGAATATATTCTGGACGCGTTGCCACAGGATGAAGTCATTAGTCTGTCTGCTATTGGCGAAAAAATCCAGAAAAATCATTATAAGGCAAAAACCTGTTGATATTGGATCAGGACGCTGCTTTGCTGTTTAGTTCATCGAGAGTCAATCGTATTGAGCGCCTTTTCTAACGGATGAAAGAGATATGACAGAATCTATTCTTTGGGAAGAGACTGTTCCCATGATGAAAAAGGGTTTTCATAAAAGCCTGGTCGCCAAGGCCTACGCAAATGCAGGTCGGGGAGCGGCGGTATACCCCTTGAGGGAGAACGTGTTTGCCGCGATGCGGCAAACCAGTATTGTTGCAACCAAGGTCGTTATTATTGGTCAGGACCCATATTTCAACTTCCATCCCGGAAAAGGCCCTGAAGCACATGGTCTGTGCTTCTCCGTACGCAACGGCATACCTGCTCCTCCATCTTTGAAAAATATATTGAAAGAGGTCAATGACAGCGTCTATGGTGGTAAAAACATATCACAAGATACGGATCTCTCCCGTTGGGCGGCGCAGGGTGTTCTCTTGCTCAACGCAAGTCTGACAGTCATTGCCAAAAAACCAAATTCTCATGCCCAACTTGGCTGGCACGAGTTGACCGACGACATTATCAGGACCATCTCCCGTTTCAAGGAACATGTCGTATTTATGCTTTGGGGGGCCTTTGCCCAGAAGAAAAAGGCCCTCGTCGATCAGTCAAAGCATCTCGTGCTTATGACCAGCCACCCATCACCCCTTTCTGCACATAGAGGCTTTCTCGGTTCAAAGGTGTTTGTCCACTGCAACGATTATCTGAGAAAAAACGGGTTGCAAGAGATTATCTGGTAGGTCTTTCAAGACCACCGAGTACAACCCTCTCGCAGACCTCCTCATCTTCTGTACGATGAGAATTTTCACCAGGCAAGCGAGCTATTTCCGGCTTTTTCTCTTTTCGCAGACAAACAGTGAATGGCTGAGGCCCAGATCCCGGTATTCAGTTGCCAGTTCAAATCCTGATTCTTCGAGCAATCGCAGGATGGTTGTGCTGTCGTACATCCGGCTGTTGCCGTTGGCCAGACAGGTAAAATACAGAGAGGTCATAATCAGACAATAGCCGCCGACCTTTGGGTAATGGTGATCCCAGAAGGTGTCCAGGATGAACAGCCGACCATCAGGATTGAGCGCTTCTCGGGTTCTTTTGAGGATATGTACAATCTCTTTTTCTGAAAAACAGCAAAGAAACTGGCTCATCCAAGCCGCGTCTATATGTGCAGGAAGCGTTTCGTTGTCGGTGAGGAGATCCGTTGGAAAACAGGTGATGCGTTCCGCCTGGCCAGCCGCCTCAACATTTTCTGCACAAACCCGTATCTGTTCCGGAAGATCAACGACTGTGACCTGCACGTCTTTGTCGTATGCAACGCAGTTCAGTGCCCATTTCCCGGTATTTCCCCCCAGATCAAGCAGGGTTTGTGGTGGTCTTGGCTGAGAGAAGACAATCTCCAGAGCCTTCGAGAAGACAGAATCCGAGTAATGGTGATCGAATGCGAACCAGCTGCTTTGTGCCGGTTCCGGCAGGCTGGTGAGAGCCTTGTAGACCGTCTGCCATTGACCAAAAACCTTGAGTCCTGATGGTTCTCCGTTGTCAATGGCCTCTTCAAGATGAAACATGGCCTGGTAACAGACATCCTGCACAAAATTAAAATTGATCTGTGTGGTCTCGTCGTGGAGAATAATATAGCCGATTTTCCCCAGACGGTATCTTTCTTTGCTCTTTTTTACCACCTCCTCCGCCAAACCTGCTTCCAAGAGAACCGTCAGTCCATATTGGCTGACTCCGGTTATATTTTCCAGTTCCTCGATGGTGCTGCCCCCATCGTAGGAGGTCTTTTCCAATGCCCGTAATATGCCTTTTTTCCAAAGCAGACGGATGGCTTGATGGGCGATGGGTGCCATTGCCAGTTTGTTGGCATGTAATGCGGCATCTGCAATCTTTTGCTCTGAAGCGTCTGAAATAGCTGACATCTTTTATTATCTTCCTCGTTTTAGATACAGGAAAAACACAGCATTATTGCAAGAATAAAAAGATCTTTTTTAGAGGCACTGCAAAAACTTATCACTGATGATCCAGTTCTTTTTGTATAACTTCAGGAATCGAGTCGGCAAGTTCGCCGGCATAAAAACCGGATCCTTGTCTCTCGTAGAGGAGGTCTCCTGCGGCACCATGAAGATATACTCCGGCAACAGCAGCATCTCGTGGATTGAGACCTTGACAGAGCAACGCTCCAATCATTCCGCAGAGAACATCTCCCATACCTGCTGCCGCCATACCTGGATTGCCTGTAGTATTGATATGTAACGAATCATTGCTCGTAGCGACAATAGTACCCGCACCCTTGAGAACGAGTATCGTTTCGTGGTTCTGGTTGGCAAAGAGACTGCAGCCATTAGCCGCCGCTTCCGTTCTGTTTCCTTGAATCTGCTCAACAGGTATGTCAAGCAGGCGACTCAGTTCGCCTGGGTGGGGAGTATAGATTCTTGGTCCGGCTGGCGCCAGGAGTCTTTTATCGAGACCAGCAAGAATATTCAGCCCATCGGCATCAATGATAACCGGACATTCAACCTTGTTGTAGATTGTAAGCAGAAGAGCGGCAGTAGCCTTATTTTGGCCGATTCCAGGTCCAATAACTACTGCGGTTTTCTTTTTGAGCCCTTCTTGAATACAGGGCCAATCGTCTATGGAGAGAAAGGTGTCACTTTCGGAGAGCGGCAGAGTCATTGATTCGGCAAAAGACGAAGCCAAAATCGGATACAAGGCCTTGGGGGCAGCGGTCGTTACCAGTCCGGCGCCACTGCGCAGGGCGCCTTTTGCGCAAAGTATAGCGGCTCCTGTTTTTCCGGCTGAACCGGCGAGAATCAGGAGATGCCCGTGATCTCCCTTATGCGAAGCCTTTTTCCGGCGAAGAGGTTTAATAATCCTTGAAAGAGTTGTTGTTGTGGTCAGTTCTGTTCTAATGTTCGCCTGAGAAATTGCCTCAGGGGGGATCCCGATATCGATTATTTCCAGTTTCCCGGTCCAATGGCTGCTACCGTGGATATAGTGGCCAGGTTTGGGACAACAGTATGTTGCGGTGTAATTTGCTCTGACACAGGCTCCAAGGACTTTCCCGGTTTCGGCATGCATTCCGGAAGGGGTATCGACAGAGACAACCGGTGTCTTCCCCCGGAATTGACGGCTGTTTATCAGTTCTACTGTCAGGGCAAAATGGTCGGTTATCTCTCTGGTCAGGCCTATACCAAAGATAGCGTCAACAATCGCGTAGCAGCGATACCTTCTTGATTCGAACTGTTTGATAAGGATAGGAATGGTTTTCGCCCTTGATTCGTCGTCGACGACATGGAAGGGGAGCCTCAATTTTTTTATGATCGCCAGATTTTTTTTTGCATCTCCCTTGAGTGTGTCGGGATTGACCAGAAAGAAAAAAATCGGGTGGCAGCCCCTTTGGTGTAAATGTCTTCCAATAACCAGGCCATCTCCACCGTTATTTCCAGGACCGATAAAGATGGAAACAAAGGAATTTTTGGAGGGGCCAAGTTCTCTCTCCATCATCAGTACAGTCAAGAGACCAGCATTTTCCATCAAGACAATGCCGGGGATGCCATAATCTTCAATGGCCGTCTTATCCAGATTTTTCATTTCCTGTGAGGTTGGAAGTTTCATGGCTTCTTTCTCCTCTTTTCGCATCTCAAATTTTTTCCCATCTTATCCAAAAGAGGGGGGATTTGTATATCAAGAGTTACAATCAATGTTCGTTTTCCTGGTAAGCCGCTTTTTTTCTTATCGAAAGCGAGGCAGAAGAGGCTTTTCAATGGCAAGCCTGTACAACCAGAAAATGGCCAGACAAAGGAAGAAACAGTTCGGAGCCCATATTCCCAGGGCCACAGGAACATTTCCCTGTTCCGCAAAATATTTCCCCATCGTATACAAGAAATAGTAGAGGATAAAAAGACCGATTCCGGCTTGAATACCGTTTGCTTTTCTTCCTGGTCGTGCCTGAAGGCCCAGCGGAAGACCGAGTATACTGAGCAGCAGACAACCGGCAGGAAGGGCCAGCCTTTTATGAAACTCCATCAGCAGAAGCCTTTTTTGTTTTGTGGTCTCTTGTTCATTTTTGGAGGCTGCAAGCAGTTCCTTCATCCCGAAAGCATGACGTCTTTTTATACTGGTTTCTTTTGAGTGAGGTAATTTGAGTGGAATAATAATACTATATTTTCCGAATTGAATAATTTCCGAATGATCCGTTGACGGTCTGTGGAGGCTGCCGTTCTCCAGGACAATAGTAACATTCATTTCTTCAATATCACTGATCATTTTACCTCTAGAGGCCATCGTAATAATCGGGTTTTCTACCCCACGCATATCGGAGACCCATACATTATGCCATTGCCCTGTTACCTTGTCGACATCTTCCACATAGACAACCACATCCCCGAGCGCTTCCGTAAAAGAATTGGTTTTAATACCTTTATCAACCTTTTCTTTCATAAGTTGATAGGTAAGATGCTTCATCGCAATTTCACTGCGCGGAATCAGCTGTATTGAGATGTATGTTGCAAAAAGAGCTATTACCGCCGTTACCAGAATCACGGGAGGAATAATCTGATACATACTGACACCACTTGCCTTGAATGCCAGAATCTCAGAGTCTGTCGAGAGACGGGTGAAGCCGATTGTAACCCCCATCAGTGCAGACATGGGGGTTGTGTACAGCATGATCTTGGGGAACAGATAGCAAAAAAATCTGATAAAATCTGCCATGCTGATCTGCAGCTGCAGCACGAAGTTGAGAAGAGGAATGAGTTTTACGAGCAGAAAAACGGAGTTGAGTATGATGAAACTCGCGAAAAAAGGGGCGAGCATCTCCGTTGCCAGATAGGTGTAGAGCAATGTAGGGTGTTTAAGACGGGCAATCATAGGAGGCAGGGGCTTGTAAGAAATCTTTGCCTGGATGTTTTGTCAATACAGCAAGCAAAGGCTTCTATGTTCTGCTGTCATTTTCTGCGATACGATCCTAAAATTTTGCATCAAGCATTGGTCCTTGTATGGTGACATCTATCCAGTGCTGATCCCACCACTCTTTGGGCGTTACAAATATACCATGGATTAACATCGAGAAATGAAGATGGTCTCCCCCGGCCATTCCGGTCTTCCCGGTAAGACCAATAACAGAGCTTTTGCTAACAGAATCCCCTGGCTGGACATGTGTCTGGCTGAGATGCGAATACAGGCTAAAAACCCCCTGACCATGGTCTACGATAATCATGTTCCCGTAAATGCCCAGATAATCGGCGAAAATAACCTTCCCGCTGTTGGCGGCCTTCACCTCAACCCGCTTGGTGGAGGCCAGATCAACACCGAGATGTACCTGGTGATCAATATCCTGGCCTTTGTATTTGTAGGTCCTGTGGTCTGCGTAGCCGGCCCGGGTGCTTCCCGGCATACGGGTAAAGTGATCTTGCCAGAGCCTGGTACTCTCTGAGTCCTGGCAGAGCTCATAAATCTTGAGATTATTTTTTTTGCGGAGGACGCTATTGGCATAGATATAGTTTTCGAGGTAGGTATGGCCTTCCAGTTCAGGATAATATTGTCGAAATTCCGGGATCTTGTTTTTTAAAAAACCATCTGTTACCGAAATAACATCATGTCGGAACCGTGTCGGTTTGAATTGGGTTGAAAAGGGGTAGATGGTTTTATTGCCAGCGGCATCAGATGCGACAATAGATTGATTTTCAATTCCCTGAGCATCGAAAGGGAGGGCAAAATAGGCGATATAGACATCTCCTTTCGATGAATCAAGCTCGTACCCCTGATTGAAAAGGCCATTTATCTCAACTCCATGCCGGGTATCCTTTTCTGTGATCTTGTAAATGGCAATCCCCGTGCCGCCGGGAGAGAGGTACTGCTCTCCGTGAAGAAGCTGTATCTTCGGAGAAACGGTATCAATCGTAAGCTCCTTGACGATAGTCGTCTTATTGCCGGTAAACCAGCCTCTCAATGAAAAATCAGCGGCCTCAAGTTTGAGGGTGGCGGGACCATCCTTGAGACCTGTTTTTACTGGATCAAGCTGTATTGTTTCTTCGCTGACAAGGGGCCCGACCTGTCCCCGATAGGTAGATCTGGGAAAAGTTTGAGAAAAAACTGTTTTTACAGTGCTCCCCTGCACTATTGTCAAATTGATCGAGTGGAGACCACTTCCCTGATCTTCAACCCTGTAGCCCACAGTGCTGGAGCTGCCGATATAATCCCCGGTATTTTGAAACTGGGCGATAGGAACGTGTCCTTCAAAAAAAAGGAGATAACTGCCAACAACGCCACCCAACACCAGGGCGAGTAAAAGGATAAGTACGAATTTTTTCCCGCCACCACTGTTCCTTCTTTTACGTCTTCTATAGCCCATTGTAATGTTCCTTATTGTCGTATCGTCAGATAATGGTTTTTCGGATATGCTTCTGCCTTACAGCTCAGATTTTCGAGCCTATTCTTGCCATATTACTTCATATTTTTCAAGATGAAGGTCTTTTGAGGGGGCGATAAGTATACGCTTGCCCATCTCCTTTTCAACCTGTTGTTTTGCCTGTATTTCTTCATTATGCAGAAGCTCTGCTATACGAGGGTGTACCCGCAGGGTGATCGTTTTTCCTTTATGGTTTGGTGCGTTTGTCGTAAGGGTTCGGAAAATCTCGTAACATACCGTTCTGCGAGATCGTATCATTCCTTCGCCGGAACAGTAATGACAAGGCTCACACATAAGCTGGTGCAGGTTTTCACTGCTGCGCTTTCTGGTCATTTGCACCAGTCCAAACTCCGAGAGCCGCAGGATATTGTTTTTGCTCTTGTCTTTTTTTACAGCCTCCTTGAAGGTTTCAAAAAGTGTTTCTCTGTCTTCGTCATTTTCCATGTCAATGAAATCAATAATAATGATGCCACCAATATTTCTGAGACGCAGCTGGTAGGCTATTTCTATTGCGGCCTCCAGATTGGTTTTCAAGATTGTGGCATTAAGATCGTTTTTCCCGACATAGCGCCCTGTATTCACATCTATGACTGATAACGCCTCTGTCCTTTCAATTATGATGTAGCCTCCAGAGCGCAGCCAGACTTTTTTATCGATGGCGCGGGATATCTCGACCTCTATGTTATGGGCTTCAAAAAGGGGCGCCGTCTCATCGTGGTATTGGATTCTATCTCTGAGTTGCGGTGCAAAGGACGTGACATGATCGAGGATTTTGTAATAGGCCCTCTTGTTGTCGACGATCAGCGAATCAACATCGGTCGAGAAAAAATCACGGATAGAACGAAGAACGATATCAAGATCCTCGTGAATAAGCGCCGGGGCTTTTGTTTTGCTGATTTTTTCCTGGATGCTTTGCCAGAGCAAAACGAGAAACTCCATATCTGCTTCAATTTCTTCGATGCTGGCCTGTTGGGCAACTGTTCGCACAATAAAACCGGAGTTTTCCGGTCGGAGTTCTTCAATGAGATCTCTGAGCCCGGTTCGCAGCTCCTCATCCTCAATTTTTCTTGATATGCCGATATTGTTTGTCTGGGGAAGGAAAACAAGGTTTCGACAAGGTAAGGAGATCTGGCAGGTAAGTCTGGCTCCTTTGCTGCCAATCGGATCTTTGCTGACCTGGACGGGAATTTCCTGTCCCTCTGAGATCAGTTCTTCGATATGAAGTTTTTCAACCTCTTCAGCCGCTGGAAACGTATCCTCCGAGGTTTGAAAGCCAGAGAGTATATCATCAATGTACAAAAAGGCTGTCCTCTCCAGACCGATGTCAACGAATGCCGCCTGCATTCCCGGTAAAACACGCACGACCCGCCCCTTATAAATATTCCCTGTCAGGCCTTTTTCCGTTGGCCTTTGCATATGAAACTCGCTCAACGTCCCGTCTTCAACCAGGGCAAGGCGAACCTCATAGCTTGTTACATTTATAAGAATTTCCGTGGTCATCCCGGCACCGTTACAGTGAGATGTGAGCAGCATCGTTGAAAGAGAAGCTGACTGATAGAGCCGCAGAGTGTACAATATTTGCAGTACAAGATTCCATACTAATAAATCTTTTCATTCTGTAAACCAAAGAATTTTATGACGATCTGTCCTGTTACTACCATAATTCCAACATTTAACAGAGCCTACTGCCTGCGGCGTGCGCTTGACTCTGTTGTAAGGCAAACCTGCATCTGTCAGGAGGTTCTTGTTGTTGATGATGGGTCAACCGATGGAACAGATTTGCTTCTTGCAGAATATGCAGATAAATACCAAAATCTTATACGAGTTTTACATACTGAAAACAGGGGCGTTGCGGCGGCGCGTAACCTGGGAATTCGTAGCGCCCGCTGCCACCTGCTGGCCTTTCTGGATTCGGATGACCACTGGCATAAGAGAAAACTGGAAACCCAGTGTAATGCACTGGCTGAGTATCCTGACTTCAGCGTCAGCCATACCAAAGAAATATGGTACAGGCGGGGGAAGCACCTGAATCAGAAAAAAAAACATATCCCACGCCATGGTGATATCTTTGCACATTGTGTGCAGCTTTGTGCCGTTGGTATGTCGACAGTGATGATTCGTAAAGAGGTGTTTGAGGCTGTCGGACTCTTTGATGAAACAATGCAATGCTGCGAAGATTACGATCTCTGGCTGAGAGTCAGTGATATATATAATTTTCTTCTTATCGATCAAGCCCTGACCATAAAGGAGGGTGGACGCGAAGATCAATTATCTCGGATACATCGGGTTGGTATGGATGAAAAACGTATCCGTAGTTTATTAAAATTCCTGAAAAAAACCGACCCGGAAGCCCCTCATTACGCGTTGGCAAAAAAAGAATTGGAAAAGAAGATCAACATATTTGCAAAGGGCTGTATAAAGCATCGGAAAGCTGATCTGGCAGAAAAATACCTGCGGCTTCTGGAAACATTCAAATAATAAATGACCCCGGCGCAAGCAGCAGTTTTTTGACGCTTTGGAGTCATCTTGAGCACCTCAAGGTGGGGACGTATGAACTCAAGGCTCAGGAATAGATTGGTTTTTTATCTGATCCTTACGAGAAAATGCTGAAAGGCTCTTCCAGGCAAAGCTCCTAGGGGGCGACTACTACGCATTCCTGGAGATGTCCATCTGCGCTTCTATAGCGAATATGGGCCTGCAGGCTGCCCTGCAAGGGTTCGGTGAGCTGAAGCTGGATTTGCCGTACCCCTGGCTGGATATCCTTGAGCAACCACTTTGCGGTCTGACCGGCGCCAGCAATTTTTTGTGGAGGGGGGATCGCGCCTTTGATACGCGTGCTGCCAGTTACGCTTTGTACAATGATGATACTTTGTGGTGCGGGTGCTGAGATGGTCATTTCAAGAACAATGTTGTTGCCCGATGTGGAACGATAATTTCCTGATATTTGACCGGAAAAAGCAATCGCTGGAAGAAAGACCATGCAAAGAATACAGAAGAGGCCCGGGCCAAATGTGATTGAGTGTTGTTTCATTTCCTGCACTCCAGGTTTTAAGAAAAGAAATTAATTTTCAATGAAAATGTTCTTTTAAGATTCAGTGGTTAGATGTCCCTGCGGGGAGATCCTTTGCAAGGTGTTGCGAGCTATCAGTCTTTTAAGACAGATCTTGTTTTTATACTGACAGTAGAGTACCTGTTCTTTTGAGAGACTGCAGAATCAACATGATACTTCATTGAGGAAAAAGGAAACAGTCTTTTTTGTAAAGATTGCTTATCATCTGACAAGGAGTCTTGTGGAAAGTAAATCCCTTCAGAATCATAGATAACGTTTTAGGACAAGTGATACTCATGGCAAATATTTCCAATAACAGCGTAACCCGTATGGGCGGGAGCTCTTTCCAGCGATATATGAATCGTGCTGTGGGGGGGCAAAGTTTGAGAGAATTTTTCAAGTATGAACTTCTTACAAGCTTGCTGAAAGGATTCCCCGGGGCTGCAGGAATTGTACTACGGCAGAAACTTTATCCCTTGCTGTTAAAGAGTTACGGGAAGAAAACCGTTTTTTTGGATGGGGTGACAATTCGTTGTCCGGCGGTATTTGAAATTGGCATGAAGACGTTTGTTGATGAACGGGTCTGTTTTGATATAAAAAGTAAAGAAGCCAAGATTATTCTTGGTGCAGAATGTCAGATAATGCGTGGCGGATATTTTGAGACGGGATATGAGGGGCAGATTGTCATCGGTGACAGGACCTTTATCGGTCCTTATTCTATTATCAACGGGCAGGGTGGGATAAGGATTGGAGAGGATGTCCTCATCGCAGGGCAGTGCTATCTGGTCGCCGGGAATCATGACTTTTCTGATCTCAATATACCGATAAGCCAACAAAATTTTATCAGTAAAGGGATTGTCGTTGAGGATGGTGCCTGGCTGGGAGCGGGTGTTAAGGTACTGGATGGCGTTCGAGTTGGTAAGGGTGCCATCGTTGCAGCAGGAGCCGTTGTAACCCAGAATGTCGAGCCATACAGTATTGTCGGAGGAGTCCCAGCAAGGTTTATAAAAAAGAGAGAGGAGAGTCCGGCTTGAGGCCTTCATTACAGTTTGTCTAACGACCATAAACCATTCAACAAGGCCAATGCTGATGTCATAAAGAAGAAAACAGGAAATGGCGTATCCATCACCCGCCGGAAAAAACAATCACGTCTCTCTTGAATCTATTCGATTATCTGGTACTCCTGCGTTTGAGAATTCCAGGAATAGCCTTCGCCAAGCCAGATTTCTTCTATCAGATCTATCTCCTGTTCAAGCCCCTTAACTGCGCTGTAGACGTCATATACGGTGAGAACCTCTTCGTCGTTGATCACATTGTCCCTGTTTTTGTCGGCCCAGTGAAATACCCCGGAAACTGTTTTGTGAACCCCGGTAATGGGCACCGACTGTCCATTTCGGGTTGAGACGCTACCTTCAAAGAAAAAATCTACGCCCGGAGAGGCTTCTAAGACAACGATATAACTGAAAACCATCGGTTCTCTGGTCTTGGCAATCCAGCTCATAGCAGGATTTGGCGTTTTTTTCAGAGAGCGTTGTGGATTGCAGTGCAGGATCTTTGCTCCTTTGATCTGTTTTTCTTTCAGGATAAAAGAGGCCTCTTTCTTTCCGGTTTGAGAAACTGTCAAGAGAACGGGAAAAGGCTGACCCGCAGTAAAATGTTCTGGAGCTGTGCGCACTGCTGTAAAAGGATGGACGGAGGGTGAAGAGAAAAAAACCTTGAAAAGGACAAAAGACAGCCCCCCCAACAATGCCAGACAACCCAGAGCTATCGCAAAAACCCGTTTTCTTTTGGTTGTGATGGTGAGGGTGGGCGTATTCTCTGTATCCTTCTTTACAACGGTTTTGGCTGGTACTTCTTGCGTTTCTGTCTCCAGCAATTCTTCAAGCGAGACTCCAAGGGCATCCGCCAGTTTCAGGCCGTTGTCTTTTTTGATACTGGGATAGCGTTTATTTTCCCATCTTGAAATTGTATCGGTGGTAACATCAACAGCGGTGGCAAGGTAGAGCTGCGTCAGTCCCTGTTTCTCCCGAAAATATTTTATCTTTTGCCCGTCTATCTTCACCATACTCATCGGGCCAGAAAATATCTCGTGTGTCATTTTTCCCGTGTTATCCCTAGATGATGTGGCTTATCGCCTCTTTCTTCGTTATGCCTGTTGCCGCAAAATCGACAAGGTTCTCTTTCTCTTCATCTCTTGTCGTATCGGTCGATGTAACCCGATATCTATAGGACAGTCTTTCTTTTCACGACCGGAAACCTATACTACAGCAAAGGGCAGTAAAAGCCCATGACCAGCAGTAAAGAAAAAACCTTTCATAACAAAAGGAGGAAACAATGAAAAAGCATATGTCAATCTTCGCTGCGGCCTTTGTACTCTCTCTGGTCAGTGTATCCTGTTATGCGGCAAGCGCCAAGTGTACGATCGAAAAAATTGAAGGAGAGACGCTGGTGCTTGATTGCGGGCAAAAAGCCGAAAAATTCAAGGCTGGAGAAAAGATTAAAATCAAGTCCCATAAAAAGCAGCAGATGGAAGGCTGTTAGCCCTGTTCGACAGAAACATTTTTGAGCGTATTTCTTGTGGGACGTGTGTCACGCAACGAGCAGCTTTTCTTTTGCTTAGCACCATTGAAAGCGGACAATATTTTCCAGTGGATCAGCCTTGACAACGGCAACCGTGGTCAGGTTCCCGCCCGCAACCTGTGGGCCGCCATCTGAGGCAAGTTCAATATCCATAAGGATATCTGTGAGCAGCAGATGTGTTTTTTGCGGTCCGCAGGAAATGACCAGGGCCTCCAGCGGTTGCCCTTTGCGTTCCGCCAGATATTTGAGCAGCCAGTAGCGGTGCCTTTGCTGGCGGACGTTATTGGCCTTGGTCAGCGTCCGGTTAAGAACAGAGGTGAAATCTTTGCACATCTCTTCGGTAAAACACGGTGTCTTTCTTCGTATGATCGAGTGAATCTGGTGCTGCATTACAAGGTCAAGCAGCCTGCGTATCGGGGAGGTTACGGTTGTGTAGTGCGAGACCCCGAGTCCTGAATGCGGTTTTGCCTCTGTTGACAACTCGCCCCGGGGCATATTCTTGCGTTGCAGGGTGTTATAGTAGAGGCTGCTGTCTTCTCCGTGAACTATTCTGTTCTTCAGAGGTGGCTGTGAGCGAAAGAGCCCTGGTACCATCCTGTCGGCCACATATTTTGCAGCCACCTGGTTTGCCAGAATCATCATCTCGGAGACGATTGTTCTGGCCGGAGTATCACTTTGGGCCAGGTTGACATGGACGTTGCTCTGCTGGTCTATAAATATATTGACATCGGGAAAGGGGAGGAGAAGCGCTCCCTGCTCAACACGTCTGGCCCTGAGTTTTTGGCGCAGCATATTAAGAATTCTGATTTCAGGGTCACTTTCCAGCATCGAATCGACTTCTTCATAGGTCAAGCGCCGTTGCACCCGGATAATTGAAGGCGTTATTTTCACCTGCTGTATTTCGGCCTCCGCATTGAGCAGGACCATAAAACTCAGACTTGCGCGCAGCTCATTTTGTACAAGGCTGCAAATCCCCTGGGAGAGATGCCGTGGCAGCATCGGTACCTGGGACTCCGGGAAATATACAGAGGTTCCCCGGCCCATCGCCTCAAGAAAGAGTGGATCTCCAGGCTGGACATAGTGGGCAACGTCGGAGATGTGGATGCCGACAAGATAGAGATCTCCCTGCTGTTCGACCGTGAGTGCGTCGTCAAAATCAAGGGTTGCAGGCCCGTCTATGGTCATCGGCTGAAGATGGGTAAGGTCTTTGCGGAAGGGATCCTCAAAAAAATTCTTTTGATTGTTTTGCAAAAGCAGTTCTGCCTGCTGTCTCGCCGGCAGCGAAAAATTGACAGGAAGCTCCTGCCGTAAAAGTGGAATATTTTCGTTTGCAGACCAGATCCCTGCCTTTACCAGGAGATGGAAAGGACCCTGTGGCGTTGTTATTCCGGCCTCTTTGAGCAGTCTCTTGGCTATGCCTGCATCTTTATCATCACTGCCGAAAAGGTAGTAGCCTTTTATGGTATCCAGAATCTCAAGTTGCCGTGAATTCAGCTCGGGATAGGTTATTTCAGAAGAGTCGATTTTTTTTATTGTATCGACCGCATCTTGAACAAGTTTCTGCTTTTCTTCTTCTTTTTGCTGCTGGACAAGCAGCTGTTCTACCTTTTCAGGGCTGTTAACCTGTACCTTGCCCTCCTTATATTTAAAATACAGTTTATCGGCGACAACACAGCGCAGAAAGGCGGAAATAGTATTGTCATCGGTGTCTTTTCCAAACACAAGCTCTGCCAGGAATGAAGGGGAAAACAAGGATGTCCCATCCTCTGCGGTCAGTTCCCAGAGTTCTTTCAGGTCTACTTTGTTCATCAACGAACAGCGCTTGTCTCTTGCATCCTTTAATTGATGCAGCAACGACTCTTTATCGATGTCGGCCCTATGGGTCTCACTCGAACAGTGCACTATCCTGGAGGAGGGCAGGTTCAGCTCACGGCCATTCTGGTTGATGAGGCGCACTCTGTTTGCCTGGCTTTCTGTAACCAGGGCAACAACAAACTTTCCTCCATCAATATATTCTATGAGCTTTCCCGCTGAGATCATAGCGTTTCCTTGTTCTGACAACCTAAAAGAACAGCACTTTCTGCCTTTCTTGCTCTGGTGGGTAAGGTATTCTGGATAAAGAAAGGCAAAATAACCTGCCCGCGAAACGAAGGGGTACTATAGCACAATTCCTGGAGAATTGAGTATCTTTTTCCAGCTCTGCTTGTTCTTTATCCGAAAATCTTTTCGGAGAGAGAAGATAATGCCCTGAGGTCTCTGGGCCCATTTTTCGTTGAGACTTGCAGGTCATCTGATTCAGCCTGCGGGGGGATACGATTTACAACGAGGCATGTTACATGTTTTATGTCTTGGCAATGAAGATCGGATCTGTTTGCTTGAGAGCAGTTTTTTCTTTTGGCTTGTGGTACCTTGTTGCGATCAGCTTGGTTCTTTTTTTCTCGATTATCAGGACAGCGCACAATGGAAAATCTGGATACCCTAATAACCTCAGGAATCGTTGCTATTGCCGGTCCTCCAAATGCCGGCAAATCAACACTTCTCAACCGTCTGCTTGGGCAAAAGATCTCGATCGTGACACCCAAGCCACAAACAACAAGAAACAGAATTAGTGGTGTGGTTCATGGCGATGGCTACCAGGTCGTTTTTCTTGATACGCCGGGCTTACACCGGGCAAAGGAGCCGCTGAATGTAGAGATGGTCAGAATTGCCACCGATGCCCTGTCTGGGGTGGATCTGATTCTGTTTCTCATCGATATCTTTCAGGCGACAAAACGGGGTGGGCAAAACAGAGATGGAGATATGTTTCATTACCTGAAAGCGGTCAGATGCCCGGTTATGCTGGTTCTGAACAAAATCGATCTTATCGACAAAAAAAAGCTGCTGCCTTGTATCGAAGCCTTTGCAAAATTGTCCACATTTGAGGCGGTGGTTCCAATTTCTGCCGATAAAGGCGATGGGGTTCCGCAACTTCTGTCTGAAATTGTCAACAGGTTGCCGAAAGGACCCAAATATTTTCCTGATGATGTGCCAACAGATTGTAGTGAGAGATTTCTCTGCGGAGAGATAATACGTGAAAAAATCTTCCTGCTCACCGGCCAGGAAATCCCTTATTCAACTGCCGTTGTCGTCGAGTCTTTTCTGGAAGAGCCTGCAAGACGGCGGGTGACTCTTCATGCGGCAATATTGATTGAGAGGCAATCACAAAAACCGATCCTTGTCGGCAGGGGCGGGAGCAAGCTCAAGGCTATAGGAATAGCGGCGCGAAAAGACATTGAGGCGCTTCTCGGAATACAGGTGGTTCTTAAATTGTGGGTTAAAGTACGAAGTAAATGGTCCAGAGATGAGACATTTATAAAAAAACTGGGTCTGTAAATCCCTGACGCAGTTGCCGCTATAATCTTTTTTGCTGGTCGGCAGCGAGTAAAACCAGACTTTTGAGAATATTGTAGGCCGTACGCAGCTGATTATCGTTTGCCAGACGTTCTTCTCGTTTTTCTTTTACAGAGCTGTCCTCAGTATCGCTCGTATCCTCTTCTGTCTGGGGAAGATGTCCCGCAAGGTTTGCCTCTGTGGTTTTTGCCCGTTTGCTGTTTTTTGTCAGCATCGCAGGCAGGAGATATGGCACTTCAATATCCGGAGTAATGCCAAGGGCCTGAATCGATCTGTCATCCGGGGTGTAGTATTTTGCTGTTGTCATGCGCAAACCGGATCCATCGGGCAGCGGAATGACCGTTTGTACCGTTCCCTTGCCAAAGGTTTGCATCCCGACAATAATCCCTCGTTTATTGGCCTGTAAGGCCCCGGCAACGATTTCGGCTGCGCTTGCCGAGCCTTCGTTTACAAGTACCACCAGAGGACAATCAAGACGTTGTCTGTTGTTGTGGGCTGAAAAAACGGTATCCTGCTCAGGATGTCTGCCTTTCGTATAGACGATCGTGCCCTTGCTCAGAAAAATGTCGGTTACGGCCACGGCCTGCTGCAAGAGGCCTCCCGGGTTGTTGCGAAGATCAAGGATGACACCTTCAATGGGGGCAGCCTGTTCGATTTCGCTATAGGCTGTTTTTAAGGTTTTTGCAGTATCTGACTGAAAATGTGTTATTCTGGTATATACCAACCCCTTTGCCAGCTGTTCCAGCTTGACGGAGGCAATTGGTATAATATCCCTTGTAATTGTCAGGTTTTTTAATTCAGCGGAGCCTTTCCTGTGGATAGAGAGCGTCACATCAGTTCCGGGTTCTCCCTTGAGTTTTTTTACCGCCTCAAAGGGGCCCATTGTTTTGGTTTTGACGCCGTCGATTTCAAGGATTATGTCGTTGGCCCTCAGGCCGGCCCTGTCGGCTGGAGTGTCCTCAATCGGAGCGACTACGGTGAGAAGCCCGTCTTTAATCACGATTTCTATTCCTATGCCAGAGAACTCCCCCTGGGTTTCCTCCTGTAACTCTTTGAAATCTTCTGGCAAGAGGTAGGAAGAGTGGGGATCAAGGGAGAAAAGGAGCCCTTTGATGGCTCCGTCCAAGACCGCCTTTGTCTCTATCTCTTCAACATAGTTATCTTGTAATATGCTGAGAACATTGGAAAATACTTCCAGATGCCTGTACGTTTGCTCCTTCTCTTTTTCGGTCGCCTCAGCCAGAGCGTTGGTCACTGAGGCAAAACAAAGAAGCATACTGAAAAACAGGCAGAGAGCCAGGCCTGATCTGAATGTGGTATGTATCTCTTTCTGACGTGTAGTTTTCATTTTTACGCAAAAAATTAATAGATGAGATCGTAGTATGGGGAGAGACGATTGGGATCCAGCCAAAGCAGCGGATCCTCTGGTATCTTACCACGACGAATTTCAAAATACAGCCCTTCGTCAAACAGGGTTGCTGAATCTCCAACAACCCCGATGGGTTGACCGATTTTCACCTTATCGCCGGCCTGAACGAGTAATTTCTCTATCCTGGAGGTGATCGTGTAGTATTGAAAACCGTGATAAATTATTACCGTATTTCCGTAACCTCGAAGATATCCTGAATAAATGACATTACCATCGCCAACGGCAATAATTTCTGTCCCATCGTAGGCCTGCAGTTCAATGCCTCGCGAGGTCCTGCTAATACCCAGTTTATTGGTTTTTTCTTCATTAAAGCGGCCGACAAGGATTCCATCCACAGGTGGGGGCAGATTGCCTCTGTTGACAAGAAAGGCCCGGTTTCGGAGCTCATCCTTCTGCTTGATGGCGGCTATCGCCTCTTCAAACTGGGCGGCTGCCTCCTGCATCTCCACTATTGCCTGTTTGTGCAGATCACTCTGACTGCGAACATAAGCGAGTAGACTCTTTTTTTCTGATTTTATCTTATTATGTAGGGCCGTCTGTTTTTCTGCCTGGGCGATAAAATCCTCGAGTACAACCTTTTCCAGGGTTAAGGCCGATTTTATACGTTCAAGTTCGATGATGGTATTCCTGTATCTTGTAATCACCGTTTGATCATACTCTATCAAAGATTCAAATGAATCGCGAAAAGACAGCACGTCAGGGAAAGAATTGGAAGAAAAAAGAACGTTAAAAAGACCGATATCCCCCAGAGTATAATAGGCGGCCATCCTGTTTTGCAGATGTTGTTGGAGTTTTTTCTTCTCTTCGTGGATCGCTGCAAGAGCCTCTTCTTTTTGCTGAATAAGCTTCTGTTGTTTGATCTTTTTTTTGTTAAAACGCGCAAGTTTTTCGGTTTGTGCGAGAATCTTCCTGTCAAGCTCCTCGATTTCTGCGAGAATGTTTCTCTCTCGCTGCTCAATCGAGGAAACCTGCTTTTTCTGCTCAATGATGCCATGTTGCAGGCGTCGGATTTTGATGCGATATGTATTTTTGTCATTTTCCGGGTCTGGTAACTCTTCAACAGCGAAAGAGGTCGCGACAAAGCCGACCAACAGCGCAAGCAGTAAAGCCGCCCAGTAAAGACTGAGAAAGCGGATCTTTCGCTTAACAGCAGAATCTTGTCCAGAAAATTTGAATACACACATAAGGCACTATGCGAGAGATGAGCGTTTTAAATGCGTAAGAACTTTTGCATCGTTGAATAGCTGCCAGCCGTACACAGTAATATCGAGACAACAATGATTGTCGCGGTGACCATCGGTGAAAAAAACGAAAACTCAAAAAGTTGCAAAAGGCCGGGCCCGGAAATATGTGCCTTGATCCACAAAAAGAGTGCATACAGGGAGACAAGGCCAAGGGATGAGCCGAGAAGTCCCTGGAATACCCCCTCCAAAAGGAATGGCGTTCTGATATAGTTATTGGTGGCTCCAACGAGTTTGAGGAGTTCAAGTTCGGACTGCCTGCCAAGGATGGTCAGACGAATCGTATAGGCGACCATGAAAATGGTGGTGAGAATGAGCAGAGTGCCGCTTAAAAGGACAATGATAGAAAGAAACTTGGTGAACGAATAGAAGCGCTCGACCCAATCCTGACCATACTGCACCTTCATGGCCCCGGGAAGCTTGGCAAGATGGGCCGAAAATAGCTTCATCTGATTCAGGCTGCGAAGATTCTTCTGGGGAATGACCTCGACAGAAGGCGGCAGAAAATCTTTGGGCAGATCGTTGAGTACATCCCTGTTTTTACCGAGATGCTCTGCAAAACGATTGTACGCCTCCTGTCTGGAGATAAAACGGATACTTTCCACCTCGTCAAAAGCCTGAATCTTGCTCGTCAATTGCTGTTGTAGTTCCGGTCCAGGATCTTCGTTGAGATAGACAATGAGTGTCAGATCATTACCGAGTTTATCCCCCAGGGTCAGCATATTTTTATAGACAAGATAAAAAAACGCGAAAATCAGAACAGAGAGACTCACAGCAAGAAGGGTCATAAGCTGTGACGCCCAGGTTTGACGCAGATTTCTCCCAACCTGCCGAAAAGAGGTAAGCCAGAAACTCATTGTTTCACCCCCCCAAAGTGCCAGCACATCTCCCCTCGAGCCAGCTCTACCACTCGATTGGGCGTATTTTTATAGATCGATTCGTCATGGGTTGCGACGACCACGGTGGCCCCTGCTTTTTTACATTTACCCAGGAGTGCCATTACCCGCTCGGTTGTTGCTGCATCAAGGTTGCCAGTGGGTTCGTCAACGAGGATTATCGCCGGCGAGTTGGCGACAGCCCTGGCAAGTGCCACCCGTTGTTGTTCACCCCTTGACAATTCTCCGGTAATGGTATCATGCTTGTCTGCCAGGTCAAGCTGGGCGAGAAGGCTGCGTACTCTCTTGCGTATGATCTGCGGTTTCTTATAGGAAACCTCCATGGAAATAGCAATGTTTTCCACGGTGGTTCGATCTGTGAGTAATTTGAAGTCCTGATACGCCACTCCGACCTTCTGCCGGAGCTTGGCAAGCTCATAGCCCTTTAAGCGTTGAATATTCTTGCCCTCGACCTCAACAAGCCCTTTGTCCGGACTTTCCATGTTGCAAAGGAGTTTCAGCAGGGTGGTTTTTCCCGCACCGCTTCTGCCGATGATAAACAACATCTCACCACGTTCAACGGAGAGAGAGATGTTCTTCAGGGCGACAATATCTGGAGGGTAAATTTTGTCTACCTTGATGAGCTCAATGATGGTTCTCGGAACTGACGCATCGGTTTTGTTCATATTCTTTACCGGGACAAGAAATGTATAAAGACACCGAGGTTCTACATACTCCAATTGGGGAGATCTTAACCAGAGTTTTTTAGAAAAAGAGTACAGCAAAAATTTTCAGCAGTGATTCAACACCTCTTCTTTGCATATAAAAACCAAACTAAAACAATAAAATATTTCAAAAATAAAGGCAAATTCTCAATGATCATAACCAACAACTTTTTCCAAATGTTTCGTCATAAGGGGCCACCACAGTCTGTTGATATATCTGCAGACAGGTACAGTCTATACGTTGTTCTCCGCCATTTTTTCGAAAAATTGTTGAGAAAACTGATTTTTTCAACCGTGCAAGATCTTTGCAGGGGGTGCCATATCCTCCTGTTTTCAGGTGCAAGACCCATGCAGATCGCCCGCCGTATATGCCGAAAATTGGCTTGCAACTTGGGTATGAGCTGGTATCTTTATATGCTTTGGCTCTGTATGGGGCATTGATAAAATGATTGTTGAGAGCAACTACACCGTAAGATTTACAGCGGATACTATCGGCGACCAAGGAGAACAGCATGGATTACAGGGATACCCTTAATCTGCCCAAAACCAGTTTTAAGATGAAGGCTAATCTGGCGCAAAAAGAACCGATGGTTCTCAAGCGTTGGGAAAAGAGCCAGCTCTACAAAAAGATCGAGGAAAACAGTGCCGGAAAGCCTTTGTTCGTGCTCCATGACGGGCCTCCTTACGCAAATGGCAATATCCACCTTGGAACGGCCTTCAACAAGATCCTTAAAGACATTATTTTACGCTCGAAACGGATGGCCGGTTATAATGCCCCTTATATTCCGGGCTGGGATTGCCATGGCCTGCCCATAGAGCATAATGTTGACCTGGAACTTGGCGAAAAGAAGAAAACCATCCCCAAGCTGTCAAAACGGGAGGCCTGCCGAAAATATGCAATCAAATGGATTGCCAAGCAGAAAGAACAGTTTAAACGTCTGGGTATTCTCGGCGACTGGGAAAATCCCTATCTGACGATCAACTATGACTATGAGGCCTGTATCGCCAAAGAGTTCAACAGGTTCCTCTTGTCCGGCTCTGTCATCCGCAATAAAAAACCGGTCTACTGGTGTTCGACCTGTACGACGGCCCTTGCCGAGGCCGAAGTTGAATATCACAACCACCGTTCACCGGCAATTTATGTAAAATTTCCGGCCGCAGACGATTTCTCTGATATCCATCCCCAGCTCAAAGGGGAAAAGATCTTCTTTGTAATCTGGACCACCACACCCTGGACCCTGCCGGCGAACCTGGCTGTAGCACTCAACCCGGAGTTTATCTATGCCGCGGTAAAGGTTGGAGAAGAGATCCTGATCATTGCCGAAGAGCTTGTCGAAAGCGTCATGAGTGAAGCGCAGATAGGGCAATATGAAAAACTGGCGACATTTCCGGCTCAAGGCTTTGAAAAAAGACGATGCAGGCATCCCTTTGCACAGAGAGACTCTCTTTTGGTTATGGCCTCTTATGTTACTGCGGATGCCGGTACCGGATGCGTCCATACCGCCCCGGGGCATGGGACCGACGACTATCTGACAGGCCTGCGTTATGGCCTGGACATCCTGTCTCCGGTTGATGCAGAAGGGCGTTTTACCGGCGAAGCGGGGCAGTATGAAGGCCTGCAGATCCCCGGTGTCAATCAGCGTATTATTGACGATCTCGGGCAAAACCTTTTCCTGCTACATCAGGCCGAGATAGAGCACAGTTATCCCCATTGCTGGCGTTGTAAAAACCCGGTTATGTACCGTGCCACGCCGCAATGGTTTATCTCGATGACGGAAAATGATCTGCGGCAAAAAGCACTCAACGCAATTACCGAGGTCCAGTGGACACCGTCCTGGGGGATGCAGCGGATCTATTCGATGGTTGAGGGGCGTCCCGACTGGTGTCTTTCAAGACAGCGCAGCTGGGGGGTGCCTATCACGGTCATCAGCTGTAAAAACTGTGGAGAAATCGTTGTCGACGAGCAGGTGGTTGAGGCCATAGACCGTCTCTTTCTCAAAGAGGGAGCTGATGCCTGGTTCGGCCATGATGTCAAGGACTTTTTGCCGAAAGGCGCAATCTGCAAGCATTGCAGCTCTGCTGACTTTGTCAAGGAAGAGGATATCCTCGATGTCTGGTTTGACTCGGGGGTGAGTCATGCCGCGGTCTGTGAATTACGCCCTGAGTTGCGCTCACCAGCGGATCTCTATCTTGAGGGGAGCGATCAGCATAGAGGCTGGTTTCAAAGCAGCCTGTTGACCTCGGTTGGCACCAGAGACCGGGCTCCCTACAAGGGGGTGTTGACCCACGGTTATGTCGTTGATGGCCAGGGCAAGAAAATGTCCAAATCCGTTGGAAATGTTGTTGTTCCTTCCGAGGTCATCGAAAAATATGGTGCAGAGATTCTTCGTCTTTGGGTTGCCAGTGAAGACTACAGGGACGATATCAAGGTCTCCGATGAGATCCTTAGACAGATCTCTGACTCTTACAGAAAGATACGTAATACCATCCGCTATTTTCTTGGTAACCTGAGTGATTTTGACTATGAAAAAGATGCGCTTGCAGATGCAGATCTGTTCGAGATAGATCGCTGGGCACTGTCTCAGTTTGAGGAACTGCGCGGTAAAGTGGTGCGTGCCTATGATACGTACGAGTTTCACAGTATCTACCATGGGTTGAATTATTTCTGTGGTACGACGATGAGCTCCTTTTATCTGGATATTCTCAAAGACAGGCTCTACACATCGGCGCCCCAGTCGGCAGAGCGCAGGGCGGCTCAGACTGTGATGTTTCAGATACTGCGCGGACTTTTGCAATTGATGCAGCCAATCTTATGCTTTACCGCCGATGAGGCCTGGAACGCATTGTACAACAGCGTGGAATCCGACAGCTCCGCGGGGGAGGTCGCCCTGACCGGGTTTCCCGAAGTAAAACAGGATATCTGCACTCGAGAGACAACAAAGAAGTGGTTACAGCTGGTGGCGCTTCGCTCGGAGATAACCAAGGCCCTTGAGCTTGCCAGAAAGGAAAAGGTTATTGGCCACAGTCTGGAGGCAAAGGTCAGTCTGCAGGCGGCAGGTGATCTTGACATCTTTATTCAACAGGAGTGGCAGACCATAAAAGAGATCTCGATCGTCTCTGAACTGGCGGCACTTACCGATATGGAGGAGAGAGGGATACGCTATACGAGTGAAGATTTTGCAGGACTCATCGTTCAGGTTGAAGCCGCCGACGGGGACAAATGCGAGAGATGCTGGACCCGCTCTGTCACTGTGGGCAGTAATCAGAAACATCCCGAAATCTGCGAGCGTTGTTCCCAGGTCCTTGAGACGATGCGAGACTGATGGTTCGTTATTTTCTCCTTATACTGACAGTAATCTGTGCCGATCAGCTCTCCAAACTGTGGATTGTCAACAGTTTTCAGCTCTTAGAGATAAGAGAGGTTGTTCCGGGTTTTTTCAATCTGGTCTATGTGACGAATACCGGCGCGGCTTTTAGCATGTTTGCTGATATCGACTCTCCGCTACGGCATTATGGGTTTCTGCTGGTCGGCATGCTGGCAATTATCGGGCTTACCGTCTACTACGCCAGCATAAAAGAACAGAACAGACTTTTTTTCATCGCCACAGGGCTCATTGCCGGAGGAGCTGCCGGCAATCTGATAGACAGGATACGCTACGGTTCGGTCGTCGATTTCCTGGATTTTTATCTTGGCAGCTTTCACTGGCCAGCCTTTAACCTGGCTGATTCGGCAATTTGTATTGGAGCAGGGCTTTTTCTGGTAATACAATATCTTGTTTCGCGACAGGAAACTAAACAAGCTGAGAGCAGAACATGAAGATAGCCGTTTTATTTCCCGGACAGGGATCCCAATATGTTGGCATGGGTGAAGAGTTTATAGCCCAGAGCGACTCCTGCGCCGAACTTATGGATATGGCCGCAGAGGTCTTTGCCGATGATCTGAAGAGCCTCTGTTTACAGGGGCCACTTGAGACGCTCACTGAGTCAATGAACGTTCAGCCGGCAATAACCGTTACCAATCTTATCTGCTGGCAGGCCTTTCGTGAAGCGCTCGGAACGGATCTGCCGGTATCGGCCTTTGCCGGGCATAGTCTTGGAGAATATTCGGCTCTCTACGCCTCTGGAGCCGTGTCAGCCGAAGATACGATGCGGCTGGTCTGCAAACGAGGCCTGCTGATGCACAGAGAAGGGCAGAAGAGGCCTGGTGGAATGCGGGCAGTGCTGGGCCTGGGTGTTGAACAGGTAGACAGCCTGATAGAGAGATACGATGGCGATGGTATCGTCACCGTTGCAAATCACAATACCAGCCAGCAGATAGTCATCTCCGGAACAAACGATGCCCTTGACTGGCTATCGCAAGCGGCCAGTCAGGAAAATGCTCGGGTCATACCTCTCAACGTCAGTATCGCAAATCATAGTCCCCTGTTGGCTGATGCCGTCGAGGAATTTGCTGATCTGCTGACCAAAACCAGGCTTCGGTCTCCAGAGATACCGGTGTATTTTAATGTGACCGCGGGAAAAGAGGCGGATCCTCAAAAAATAAAAGAGATTATGGCTGGTCAAATAGTCTCCCGGGTGAGATGGTATGAGAGCATCACTGCAATGATCAACGATGGTATAGACACCTTTATAGAGGTAGGCCCGAAATCGGTACTCAAGGGGATGATGAAAAAGTTTCAAAACAGAGAAAAAAGCATCCGTTCCCTGCAGGTCGACAACCCGGCAAGCCTTGAGAAATGCGTCCATGTTGTACAAAGACCTTAAATATCCTTTGATTTTTTCTCGTATGAAGAGTAGGTAAAGATGAAGTAGGACCGTGGTGTTGATCTTCTGATCTGTTTCTTTTTGAGCAGGTGGCTTTGTGTTAGAAAAAATCAGACGAAAAATACTGTCCGGGGGCAGTATCGATTTTGATGAAGCCCTTGAGATTGCCAGGAGCACCGCACCGGAGGAGTTGTACCTCCAGGCCGATATCCTGAGAAAAAATATACATAAAAACCATATCGAGCTGTGTTCTATCGTTAACGCCCGTTCGGGAAACTGCACTGAGGATTGTACGTTTTGCGCCCAGTCCAGACATCACGATGTTGAGGTTGCCAGCTATGATCTGGTTAATCCTCTTGAGGCGGTACGTCTCGCCGAAAAAAACCAGGAAGCTGGCGTTCAAAGACTCTCCCTTGTGACTTCAGGACGCGAGGTCTCCGAAAAACACCTCGCCGAGTTTAAACATATCTATCGGCAACTGCAGGATACAACAGAGATGTCCTTTTGCGCTTCGATGGGCTTTTTAACCCCTGAAAAAGCGAAAAAACTCAAGGAGATGGGGGTTACGCGCTACCACTGCAACCTGGAGACTTCAAGAAGTTTTTTCCCAAATGTCTGTACAACACATACCTGGGATGAAAAGGTCGCAACGATAAAAATTGCACAGGATGCGGGCCTTGAGGTCTGCTCCGGTGGCATTATAGGGCTTGGAGAGAGCTTTGAGCAGCGCCTGGAGCTTGCCTTTGAACTACGGGAACTCAAGATTCTCTCCGTTCCGTTAAACATCCTTAACCCTATAAAGGACACCCCTCTTGAACATCTCAAGCCGCTCTCTGTCGGTGAAGTGCTCAAGAGCCTGGCAATGTTCAGGTTTATTTTACCCAGGGCGGTGATCCGTATGGCAGGCGGCAGAAATCTCCTTGGAGATGGCCAGAGGAAATGCTTTACCGCCGGTGCCAACGGCTCAATTGTCGGCAATTACCTGACGACGAAGGGCAACAATCTGCGAGAAGATTTGCAAATGTTCAGGGAGCTTGGTTTTGCTGTTGACGATGCGCCTGAGTCCCTGGTATCTGAAAAAAGTTCCTGGTAATCTTCGTTTATCCACCATTTTCTGAGATCGCCTTGATCCGGTTAAGCGCGCTTAACACCGCTTTAATCGAGGCTATCGTAATATCTGTATCAACCCCAGTCCCCCAGCTGCTGGTTCCTGTCGGGTTCTGGATGGCAATATAGGCCGCCGCAGTGGCGTTAGAACCTCCGGCAATTGCATGTTCGTGGTATTTGGTCAGCGTAAAGTCCCCTGTGACCTGATTTTTCATTGCTGAACAAAAGGCGTTCAGAGGTCCATTGCCACAGGCTGTTATCGTCTTTTCCGATCCATCGATGGTGATTTGGGCCGTTATTTCTGCCTGTGACTCTTTTGCTTTTGTGGTGATAAAGCGCTGATTGACATGGAAGTTCTGCAGGACAAAGGGCCTATTGTTTTCAAGATATGCCTCCTCAAAGGCCTGCAGTATTTCAGCGTGCTGGAGTTCTCTGCCTTTTTCTTCGGTCACCTTTTGGACAATCCCGCCAAATTCGGGCTGCATTGCCTTGGGAATCTTGAAGCCGAAATCCTTTTCCATGATATAGGCAACACCACCTTTGCCAGACTGGCTGTTGATGCGGATTATTGACTCATACGAACGACCAACTTCCCTCGGATCTATCGGCAGGTAGGGAACACTCCATAGCGGTTCATCACTGGATTCGTAGGCGTGCATCCCCTTATTGATTGCATCCTGATGACTGCCGGAAAAGGCTGTATATACCAGCTCTCCTGCGTAGGGGTGTCTGGGATGGACAGGCAGTTGGCAGGTCTCTTTATAGACGTCAACAATTTTGTTGAGATCAGAAAAATCCAGCTCCGGGTCGACCCCCTGGGTGAACAGGTTTAATGCCAGGGTGAGAATATCAACGTTTCCGGTACGTTCGCCGTTGCCAAAAAGAGTGCCTTCAACACGTTCACCTCCGGCCATTATTGCCAGTTCAGTGGCGGCCACAGCGCAGCCTCTGTCGTTATGGGCGTGCAGACTGATGATCGCCGCATCACGCGCTGAGAGGTTGTTGCAGAACCACTCAATCCGGTCGGCGTAGACGTTGGGGGTCGACAGTTCAACGGTGGCTGGAAGGTTGATGATAATCCTGTTTTCCGGGCTTGGCTCAATAACCTCCATCACCGCTTCACATATCTCTAAGGCAAATTCGTTTTCGGTGCCTGTATAACTCTCAGGCGAGTATTGATAACGAAAGACGGTTTCAGGATATTTCTTTTCCTCTTCTTTGAGGAGCCTGGCTCCCCGGACAGCCAGGTCGATGATTTCCCTCTTGCTCATCTGGAAGACGGTGCGCCGTTGTTCGACCGAGGTTGAGTTGTAGAGATGGATGACAGCCTCTTTGGCACCGGTGAGCGCCTGGTAGGTCTTTTTTATCAGATGTTCGCGGGCCTGGGTGAGAACCTGGATCAAAATCCCCTCGGGAATGAGGTCTTTTTCAATCAGCCAGCGGGTAAAGTCGTATTCGACCTCGGACGCGGAAGGAAAGCCAACCTCAATCTCTTTAAAGCCGATCTCCAGCAGGAGGTTGAACATTTTCAGCTTCTTTTCAAGATCCATCGGCTGGATAAGGGCCTGATTTCCGTCGCGAAGGTCAACACTGCACCAGGTTGGCGCCTTTTCAATGCGTTTGCTGGGCCATTGCCTGTTTGGCAGATCTATCAAAGGGTAGGGCTGGTATTTTTTCTGGGGGTCCATTATTCATCCTTAAAAATCAGCATCCCCGCATGCTCTGTGAGGGCCTCGGTTGCGCTGGAGAAGGTAGCGGTCTCTCGTCATCGGTGCAGGATACACATAAAGGGCAGATATTGGCAAACAGAGCCTTCTTCTACGAAGAGATCCTATTTGCAAGGGTTTCTTAAATAATATGCCGTTTTTATTTATTGTTCATTAATTTGAGCATATTGCACGCTGAAAACCGTTCTGTCAAGCGGCTTTTGTTGTTGGCATCGTTCTGTTCCCGTTCGAGTGTCTCTATGCATGCTGTGCGTCCACGTCATAGTCCGGCTCAATTCTGAATCTCTGTCCCGATTGACTGTCGAATGAGCGGTTTATTGGCGAAAAGAGCCTTCTCCTGACCTTTGTCGGTTGACAGAGCCCGGGTTCACAGATATAGTTTTGAGCTGTTTTGTACGTCTATGGCTTTTTGCACAATCTCGTATGTGTATAATTTTTTACACGAACATGAAGGAATGAAGGAAACACGTTGATGGAGAAATTGACCGGGGCCAAAGCGATAGTCAGATGTCTTAAAGAAGAGGGTGTTACAACCATTTTTGGTTATCCTGGAGGAGCTGTTATAGAGCTCTACGATGCCCTTATGGACTCAGATATTACAAATGTCCTTGTGCGGCATGAACAGGGTGCCGTCCATGCGGCCGATGGTTTTGCACGCACCTCGGGAGAGGTCGGAGTGGCTCTTTTGACCTCAGGGCCAGGGGCTACGAACGGGGTAACCGGCATTGCCACCGCCTATATGGACTCGATACCTTTGGTAATTTTGACCGGTCAGGTGCCTCGACCGCTTATCGGTAACGACGCCTTTCAGGAGGTCGATATCGTCGGTATCAGCCGGCCCTGTACAAAGCACAACTATCTGGTGGGAAGCGTTGAGGAGCTCGTTCCGATATTACGGGAGGCCTTTCATATTGCCAAAACCGGTCGTCCAGGCCCGGTTCTTGTGGATTTGCCAAAAGATCTTGTCGCAACCGCTATCGACTATCCGCCGAAAAGCGAGATTAAGATGTCAAGTTATCAGCCGACATACAATCCGCATCCCGGACAGGTCGAAAAGGCCTGTAAGCGGATTCTGCGGGCCGAGCGACCGATACTCTACGTTGGTGGCGGAGTCATCCTCTCTGACGCCTCTGCTGAGCTCGCTGAGCTTGCCAGAAAACTGAGGATCCCGGTCACAATGACGCTGATGGGCCTGGGGGCCTTTCCTGGAAGCGATCACCTTTCCCTGGGGATGTTGGGCATGCACGGTACCTATACCGCGAATATGGCTGTTTCTGAATGTGATCTGCTGATAGCGGTAGGGGCCCGTTTTGATGACAGGGTTACAGGAAAACTCGAGGATTTTGCCACCAAGGCAGATGTTATCCATATCGATATAGATCCGACATCGATCAGTAAAAACGTGAAGGTTGATATTCCTCTTGTCGCTGACTGCAAAAAGGCGCTTGCCGCTCTGAATCATTGGTTTGAAACGAAGTCTGGTGCTGATCTGGAAAAAGAGGCAGACCAGCGAAAAGGCTGGTTTGAACTTATTCAACAATGGACGGAAATGCACCCCCTGAGCTATCGAAAGAGCAGCTCTGTAATAAAGCCGCAGTACGTTATCGAAACCCTGCACAAGCATACCAAGGGGCAGGCCATAATCACCACTGAGGTCGGCCAGAACCAGATGTGGGCAGCCCAATTTTACCGGTTTGATTACGACAGGCATTTTGTGACATCCGGGGGGCTCGGAACCATGGGCTTTGGTCTGCCAGCCGCCATAGGTGCCCAGATGGCCTTTCCCGATAAAACGGTTATTGATGTCGCTGGTGATGGTTCCATTCAGATGAATATTCAGGAGTTGGCGACAGCTAAGCAGCATAACTGCCCGGTAAAGGTTGCCATTCTCAACAACAGCTATCTCGGGATGGTACGGCAGTGGCAGGAGTTGTTTTATAACAAGCGTTATGCATCAACTCTTCTTGATGTCGCTCCTGACTTTATTACTCTGGCCGAGGCGTACGGTGCCGTGGGGCTGCGGGCCCGGACTCCAGAAGAGGTCGAGCCGGTTATCAAGGAGGCTCTGGCCACAGACAATGTTGTGCTTATGGATTTTGTTATAGAAAAGGAAGAGGGTGTGTATCCGATGGTGCCCGCCGGGAAATCAAATACGGAAATGCTGCTCGTCTAGTCCTCCGTCCTGCAGGATGGAACCTCTCTATTCAGGGTTGTCTCTATGAAACATACAATTTCAGTGCTGTTGCGAAATAAACCGGGGGTGCTGTCCCGCGTGACCGGGCTGTTCAGTGGCCGTGGTTTTAATATTGAAAGCCTTTGTGTCGCCGAAACAGAAGAACCTGGAATATCCTGTCTTACCGTTGTCTCAAAAGGGGACGACGCCATTATTGAGCAGATAACAAAACATCTTCATAAGCTCATTGACGTTATCAAGGTTACGGATATGGCGGAGTTTGAATATGTCGAGCGGGAGATGGTGCTTATCCGTATGAAGGCCGAGGCCCAAACCCGGGCAGAGGTACTGCGCGTCATTGATATCTTTCGCGGCAAGGTGGTTGATGTCAGTGCCAGAAGCTATGCCGTCGAGGTGACTGGCTCGGCTTCCAAGATCCGAGCCGTTATAGATTTGTTGCGTCCGATCGGTATCAAAGAGATCGTACGTACCGGAACAATTGCAATGACCAGGGCAAATAAAACGAAATAAGCTGGATAGCCTGTGGGCATAGCATTGTTTTGGTGATATTCTTGGAGAATCCTGAGGTTTGTTTCTTGACGGCCGAAAAACGTTCCGGAGTCGCAGTTGCGTTGTTCCAGAAATAGATTGTCGGTCGCCATAAACCAAAAAGTGTCGGTTCATTCTTCAGGATTTCTTTGTCTGATAACTTCTACCTGTTGATAATACAATGCTTACTCCAAAGATCCCGATAGCCAGAGAGGGGTATCCCTTCGTCTGGTTTTCTGCCTTTTGTACCCTTATTTTTGCGGTTCTTGACCTGTATCTCCTTGCCCTGGTTCTGGTTGTTATAACAGGCTTTATTCTTGCCTTTTTTCGTGATCCAGAGCGCTTTGTTGATTCTGGAGATGATACTGTTGTCGCCCCCGCCGACGGCAGAATTATTGTCGTTGAGACGGTAGAGTACAATACATTTACCGAGGCTCGAGCAAAGAAGATCAGCATCTTTATGAATGTGTTCAACGTTCACGTAAATCGCCTGCCTTGTTCGGGCATTGTTGAACGGATATCCTATCAGCCCGGGAAATTTTATGCGGCCGATAGTGATAAGGCCGCACTTGAAAATGAATATTGTGCGGTGATTCTGCAAAAATCAGAAGACCAGCGGCTTGCTGTGGTACAGATGGCAGGCCTTATCGCCCGGAGAATTGTTTGCTGGCTTGAGCCTGGAGATCTTGTCGACAAGGGCAGACGATTCGGGCTGATTCGTTTTGGTTCACGGGTGGATCTATATCTGCCTGAAAAAACAGAGATTATTGTCACAAACGGGCAAAAGGTACGCGCGGGCGAAACCGTTTTAGGTCGCTTTGTCGTGGCTCCTTCAGAACAGGAGATGGCTGAATAGCTCCTGTTCTGCATTGATTTTCGATACACCGAGCCTGTCCGTTACACTGAAGAATGAAAAGCAGTCTGACGAGATACCTATACCTCTATTCTGGCTGATTTTCGGATAAAATGTACTGAGTAGTCCTTTGCGAATTATAAGCGGCAGAGACAGAGGTCGTCGTCTTTTGAGACCGTCGACAAAGGACAGATCCATACGGCCCACCTCAGACAGGGCCAGAGAGGCCCTGTTCAGCATTCTTGGTCGGAGGGTGGTGGATAGTCTGGTGCTTGATCTTTTCTCCGGTACCGGGGCTTTGGGGCTTGAGGCCTACAGTAGAGGCGCGCGTATGGTTGTCCTTGTGGATAACGGGAAAACCGCGCTGCGGCTGTCTCGAAAAAATGCTGAGCTTCTGAGTGTTCATCGGCAGGGTCGGGCTCCTGTCATCATCAGCGATGATTTGAGGAACCCCGCTTTTATTGAGAAACTGCCGTCAGGCGCCGGGCCGCCCTTTGATATTATTTTCGCTGATCCGCCATACGACAGGGGACTGTCTTCTTCTATTTTGCACTTTATCGCCCGGCAGGGTATTCTCTGTCCGGATGGTGTGGTCGTTGTTGAAGAGCGCTCTGGTGTGTCTCTTCCCGAGGAGGTGTTGTCGCTCGGTTGTTACAGTCGCCGAAACTACGGTGAAGCCTGTTTCTTCTTCTATGGCCTTTCAGCCGGAAACCCTGCTTAAATGTTGTCAGTCGTGATTTTTTTGTAAAAAGGACGAATAGATATGGTGGAATCAGCAGCAGAGAAACGCCGCCTGCAACCCTCTATTGCGGTATATCCAGGAACCTTTGACCCGATAACCCTCGGACACGTTGATATTATCAAGCGGGCCCTGAAATTGTTTGACAAGGTGATTGTTGCCGTTGCCGTCAACCCTGTGAAGACGCCCCTTTTTCAACTTGAAGAAAGAGTTGCCATGATCAAAAAGAGCTTTGTCGGTGAGAAGCGGATTATGGTTGATTCGGTGCACGGTCTTCTTATCGACTATGCGCATGCGCAGGGCGCCAGGGCCATCGTCAGGGGGATGCGTGCTGTCTCTGACTTTGACTATGAATTTCAGCTCGCACTGATGAACCAAAAACTCAATCGCGAGGTTGATTCGGTCTTTCTTATGCCGGGATTCCGTTATATCTTTATAAGTTCATCGATTATTAAAGAAGCGGCAAAAAATGGGGGCGATGTCAGTGATCTTGTCCCCGAATATGTTAATCAGAAGCTTGTTGAATTGTATGCATCCGAAAAGAGAGAACAATAACGGAAATACCGCATTTTTTTCTTGTTCGTTGAGATAACAGGGAGGCTGTTTGCCGCTTGCGTTCTGATCGAGAAAGAGCGGTGAACCGTCAATCCTGCTCTGAGTCTATGGAGTGATATGCGTCGCTTTTTTACCCGTAGAGGGCTATTGTGGAGTCTCTGCCTGGTCTTTTTGTATCCACTTCTGCGTTTTTCCGGGTTTAAGGCGCCGAGAAAACCTGTACGTGTTGCCTTGCACAAACGGGTAACGACCCGCGGCGTGCTTGTGCATGAACGCTTCGTCCTTTTTGACCAGGACGGCAGGCAATGGGCCTTGTCGAGGAAGTGTACCCATCTTGGTTGTAAGCTGAATTACAGTGAAGAGCGTGGCCTGCTGGAATGTCCCTGCCATACCAGCCAATTCGATTCCGCGAGTGGAGCGGTTCTGCAAGGCCCTGCAAAGCGATCTCTTCCCGCATATCCCGTCGAAAAACGAGAAAAAGACCCCTTTTATGTCGTTACCATCACTTCATGATACAAGCCGGTTCCCGGTTTTCTGGTACCGTTTCTTGCTGCGTATCCGATGGGGCGCCTGGGCCTTGATTGCCCTGTATTTTTCTGTACTCTCCGGGCTTGTAGTCGCCTTGCAGTACGACTATGCAACGCCGCTGTATTCGACAGCGGCGATTGATGTTCTTCTTCCCTACGGGGCCTTTTTCCGATCGTTACATTTCTATACGAGTCAGTTTTTTTTTCTCTTTACCTGTTTTCACTTTGTGGTGGTCATTGCAGACAACACCGTTCTCCATCTATCCGAGTGGTTTAAGCTGGTTACAACCATCCCCCTGATTCTTCTACTGCTTTTTACCGGCTACATCCTTCGGGGCGATACCACGGGTGTCTCTGCAAGTGCCATCGCTGAGAGCATTATCTCGAGCATTCCATTGGTCGGAGCCTTGCTGGACAGTATCTTTCTTTCTCTGGAAAGCAGCGGCTTGCGAAGGGTATATCTGTTTCATGTGCTTGGTCTTGATCTTGCACTACTCGTATTATTATGGCAACATCTTCGCGTATACAGGGTACGTCTGAGCGAATTTGTTCCCCTTTGTCTGTTGATGCTGGTTTTTTCAGTATGGATAACGGCACCAATGGATCCGGAGGCTCCAGGAATAACCTATATTTCCGGGCCATGGTTTTTTCTTGGTTTGCAGGAGTTGCTTCGCTATTTTTATCCTTTTTTTGCCGGGATAGTAGTGCCTTTGGGCTTTCTGGCCTTGTTGTATGCTCTACATCCCTCTGTGAAAATTCGCAGGGCCTGTGCTTCGTGTCTTCTCGGTTTTTTGGCGGTGTATTGCCTCTTGTCTCTTGTCGCCTATTATAGATAGGGGCGGTCCTGTTCATTGCCGTAAGGATATGGAATTTTAAAAAAAATATATTTTCTCTGTTGTCTCGGGAGGTTGACCTATGAAAGCAATACTTACAGGTTGTTCCGGTCTGGTTGGCACCGCACTTATTAACGGGCTGTTTAAGAAAGGTTTTTCGATTCAATGTCTGAAAAGGGTTCCGACCCTGGATCCGACTGAGGTGGGCTGGGATACAACTCCTCTGGAACAGGAAGAAAGCCCCGGTACCACTCTCGTCCATCTGGCCGGTGAGAATGTTGCCAAGGGGCGATGGACAAAAAAGAAGAAAGAGAGCATCCTCAACAGCCGGATTTCCGGGACCCGCTCCCTGTTGGCAGCAGTTTCGCGGATGCCGCAGAAGCCCGCTGCCCTTATCTGTGCATCAGCTATTGGCTACTACGGAGATCAGGGCGCAACCCTGCTCGATGAGGATTGTGGTCCTGGAGCGGGTTTTCTGGCCGAGGTTTGTCGTCTCTGGGAAAAAGAGGCACAAAAATTTGCAGAGTTTGGCATCAGGGTGGTGAACCTGCGTTTTGGAATGGTTCTCAGTCCAGAAGGGGGGGCATTGCATGAGATGTTGCCTGCCTTTCGTCTGGGGCTGGGCGGTGTTGTTGGCTCCGGAGAGCAGTTCATAAGCTGGGTGAGCATCCGTGATCTCGTTGATATTGTCGATTTTGTCGCCAAAAACGAGAGTATTTCCGGTCCGGTAAATGTGGTCAGCCCAGATCCTGTAACGAATAGAGAATTGACCAAGACCCTTGGACGGGTCATCAACAGGCCGACTTTTTTTACTGTTCCAGCCCCGGTAGTACGGCTTCTTTTTGGAGAAATGGCCGATGAGATGCTGCTGGTCAGTGTCAAGGTAAAGCCCAAAAAACTGTTGCAGGCAGGCTATTCTTTTCGTGATCTGTCTCTTGAGGAAGTGCTGTGCTATTGTACAACGTCCCAGCGTTGATCAACGTATTTAAACATTCTGTTTTTTATATAATTTTCATTGGTGTCATCTTGGGACACCAGCAAACATACGGATAGACGTCATGGCTTCAATTCTGGTTGTAGATGATGAACGGGGAATGAGGGATTTTCTCAAGATTTTGCTGGAAAAGGAAGGCCATAATGTTTTGACAGCAAACAGGGCAAAGAAGGCCGTTGCGCTTTTGGACAACAAGAAGGTTGACCTTGTTATCAGTGATATCCGTATGCCGGAGATGTCAGGCATTGAGCTTCTTGAAAACATCAAAACGGACTTCCCTGATCTTCCGGTGATAATGATTACCGCCTTTGCCTCACCTGATGATGCTGTTATGGCCATGAAAAATGGGGCCTTTGATTATATAAGCAAGCCGTTTAACGTCGAGGAGATTGTCTCTGTGGTTGGTTCGGCAACCTCGAGAAATCGCGAAAAGACACAGGCCGTATCTCTGTCGGAGACATTTCCTGAAATTATTGGCAATAGCCGGGAAATGATAAAGATATTCGATATGATTCGCCGGGTGGCTCCGACACCGGCCAACGTGCTTATCTATGGTGAATCAGGGACGGGCAAGGAGCTGGTGGCCCGCGCCATACATAAAAACAGCGCTGTTTCCGAACAAAACTTTGTTCCTATAACCTGCAGCGCAATCCCTCAAGATCTTATGGAGAGCGAGTTGTTTGGCCATGTCAAGGGAGCCTTTACCGGCGCCATCGCCGACAAGGCGGGCCTCTTTAATCAGGCCGACAAGGGAACCGCCTTCCTTGATGAAATAGGTGAACTGACCCCGATCATCCAGACAAAATTACTCCGGGTCCTTCAAGAAAGGGAGATAACCGCTGTCGGTGGGGTAAAGACACAAAGAATTGACGTACGCATTGTTGCCGCGACCAACAGGATTCTTGAAGAAGAGATCAAGGCCGGAAGATTTCGCGAAGACCTGTTTTACCGACTGGCCGTTGTACCGATTCGGGTTCCTCCACTACGGGAAAGAAAGGGGGATGTGCCTCTGCTCGTCGATTTTTTCCTCAAAAAATATTCAAAACTCCTTGGTAAGGAGGTGCAGGAAATATCGTCCTACGCCCTGCAGGTCCTGATGAACTACGATTTTCCCGGCAATGTTCGTGAGCTGGAAAACATTATAGAACGCGGGGTTGCACTCGAGAGTTCAAACATTATCCTTCCGGAAAGCCTCTCGTTTTCCGGCGGCCCAACGAGCGAGCGAGCGCGGGAGACCCAGGCTCCGACAAACCCCTTGCTGGTGGTTGCAGAAAGTGAGCAGGAGCTCTATGACCTTGGAATTGAGAGAGTTATGGAAAATGTTGAAAAGAGGATTGTTACCGATGCCCTGCAAAAGACCGGTGGTTCAAAAATGAAGGCCGCCGAACTGCTGGGCGTAAGTTTTAGATCCCTGCGTTACAAGGTGAATAAGTTCGGACTGTAAGGCAACGACCAGAAGCCTGCCATCTCGGGACATCTGTTTTCTGTCTGGGACTCTTGTCGCAAAAAATGGCAATTGGGATCTGGGGGCCCTGGAAGGGGGCAAGAGATTCTACAATCAATATATCTGAAACCTGTGGGTATTCCATGTCTTTTTTACAAATGTTTATAACACGCGCCCAAAATGTTGAGGATGTGCAGCATATGCTTCGCCGTCTGCTGTTGTCGGTGCTGTTGCTTCGTGTGGGCCTCTACACCTTCATTTTGCTGATAAACCAGGTCTTTTCCACGAGGCCTTCTTCTGTTTTTGTGCCGTTTAGCCTGCTGCTTTTTCTGGTTTTTGTCGTCTATATAATCTCTTTTTTTTCGGCGTTTTTTCTTCTTGTCTTTCGGGGAAACCTGCATAAATTCGGGTTTGTACAAAGTTGGCTTGACTGCTGTTTTGCGAGCATACTGATCTTTTTTTCAGGAACAACAGATTCCAGTTTTATCTCGGTTTTTTTCTTCCCCATTATTGCCGGCGGGCTGGTTTTGCCAAGAAGGGGCGGATTTTTTGCCGCTTCCGTCTCAAGTATCTTTTATGGGGTTCTTTTATGGCTGGACAGCTACGGTTTTTATCCCTCCGCTCTTGTTGGTTCGATCGAGGTCTCAAGACCTGACCCGATGCTGAGCCTCAACCGTTTTGCAGTCAATGGATTGATCTTCTATCTGGCGGCGCTGGTCAGTGCGCTTTTTGGGACACGTCTGCAATCAACAGAAACCGCTCTTTCCAAATCTCTTGAACGTTACGATCGTCTGGCGCATCTCTACAAAAGGGTCTTTGAAAATATCACCACTGGTATCATAACGCTGAGTGCGCAAGGAATTGTTACTTCAGCAAATAATGCCGTGCAAAAAATAACCGGTTTGTCGCCGCAGGATTTGCTTGACAGGCCTCTTATGGATCTGTTGCCGGATCTGCAGCCCAATTCGGGCATGCCCAGGCCTATCATCAGTTACCAACGGCCCGACGGGGTCTCTGTACGCATCGGTTTTTCCTTCATAGACATCTTGACTTCCGGAGATACCGATTCCGACTCTGTGAAGGAGAAGATCGTCACGCTTCAGGACGTGGGCGAGGTAGAAAAGCTCGAAAAACAGGTACGGCAGTCGGAAAAGCTGGCCGCCATCGGTATGATGAGCGCCTCAATTGCCCATGACTTCAGAAACCCCTTGACGGCTATATCCGGTTCAGCGCAGATGCTGGTAAGCGAGCTTGCCAAAAGTGATAACCACACCAATTATGCCCTGGCGAAGATTATTGTTCGCGAATCGGAGCGATTGAGCGATACCATCTCTGACTTCTTGCTTTTTTCCCGCCCTGAACATCTCAATTGCCAGTGGTTTTCGTTAAAGGCCTGCTTTGAAGAAGCCATCCACATGCTGCAGGCAGCACCGAGTTGGCCGGCAACCGCCAAGGTTGTTTTGGATATTCCCCAATACATAGATATCTGGGCGGACAGGTCCCAGATGTTCACCGTCTTCAGCCATATTATACAGAATGGAATGGCTTTCTGCCCGGAAGGTCAGGAGCGTATATCGATAGATGTGCGGGAGATTGAAAACGCCGAAAATTCCGAGGGCAACGGCACCATAGAGATACGAATTACCGATAACGGGAGTGGCATTGAAGAGGGCAAGGAAGAAATGATCTTAGAACCGTTCTATACCGGCCGAACAGAGGGAACCGGTCTGGGTCTTGCCATCGTCAGGAAAACCGTTGAAGAGCACCGGGGAACAATACGTGCCGGTAACGGCGTTGAAGGTGGAGCCGTTTTTGTCATTGACTTACCTCTCCCCAGGCAGGAGTGATGTGGCTGCTTGCTGTGCCGTTTGTTGTGAACTGGTCTTGATTTTCGTTGTAACATCGAATATATCAATTTCCTTTTGCTGACGAGCCCCTTTGAACAAGAGGATGTGTGGATGATAGAGTTGAATTTTGCAAAATCGGCCGATGGTCTTCTCCCTGCGATCGCCCAGGATTATAAAACGGGTGAGGTGCTGATGCTTGCCTATGTGAATCAGCAGGCCTGGACTGAAACCCTGAAAACCGGCAGGGCCCATTATTGGAGCCGTTCCCGTTCGAGTTTGTGGTGCAAGGGGGAGTCCTCTGGACATGTGCAGATAATACAGGAGATTTGGGTGGACTGTGACAGCGACACGCTGGTCTTTAAGGTCGAGCAAAAGGGTGGTGCCGCCTGTCATACCGGCCATCGGAGCTGTTTTTATCGGAAGGTGGACAGTGATTCTTTGCAGGTTGTTGGTGAGAAGATCTTTGATCCACAAGAGGTGTACGGAAAATAGAAGGGATGCCTTTGTCCCGATATAATATGAGATTCAGATTGCAGGTGGAGAGAGAACGATGCAGAAATTAAAGCTGGGGTTGCCCAAGGGCAGTCTTGAAAAGGCAACGATTGCCCTTTTTGAAAAGGCGGGCTGGCAGATCAAGCCGGCCGCGCGAAATTATTTCCCGAAAATCGACGACGACCAGTTGGATTGCTCGATTTGTCGCCCTCAGGAGATGTCCAGATATGTGGAAATCGGCATGTTAGATGCCGGTATCACCGGCAAGGACTGGACCATGGAAAATTGCTCGGAGGCGGTACTGGTCTGTGACCTTGTCTATTCCAAGGTCAGTAAAAATCCGACGCGCTGGGTCATCGCGGTGGCCGGAGACTCCGATATCAAGACCCTTGAAGATCTTGAAGGGAAAAAGATTTCCACCGAGCTTGTTGGAGTAACCAAGCGCTTTTTCGCTGAAAAGAAGATCAATGTGGACGTTGAATTTTCCTGGGGAGCAACCGAGGCTAAGGTCGTCTCTGGCCTGGCCGATGCGATCGTTGAGGTAACCGAGACAGAATCAACGATCCGGGCCCACGGTTTGCGGGTTATCTATGAGCTGATGGAGTCCAACACCCAGCTTATTGCCAATAAAGAGGCCTGGAATGACCCTTGGAAACGGGAGAAAATTGAGAATATCGCCTTGATGCTGAAAGGCTCGCTTGACGCGGACCGTATTGTTGGCATTAAAATGAATGTGGCAGAAGATGACCTGAAGGCCACTGTAGAGATCCTGCCGTCATTGAATGCGCCTACGGTGGCTCGCTTGTACAATAAAGACTGGTATTCCGTGGAAACCGTGGTCTCGGAAGAGCTGGTGCGGGAGTTGGTTCCCAGGCTGAAAAAGACCGGAGCCGAAGGTATTATAGAATATCCCTTGAACAAGATTATCTCCTAGCCAACTGGGTTCGGGTTTCTTGGTGTTTGAGAAGAGGGGAGATGCGATGGATTTTACAAATGTTGATTTTCTCCTCAGTGTCCACAGTCTGAAACAACTGCCAGAGCTGGGGCCGCCGGAGATTGCCTTTGCCGGCCGCTCGAATGTTGGCAAATCGAGCCTGTTGAACCGGTTGATGGCAAGAAAGGCGATGGTCAAGGTGAGCGGGCGTCCTGGCAAGACCCAGGGGCTGAATTTTTTTTCACTGGCCGGAAAGCTCTATCTCGTTGATCTTCCGGGCTATGGCTATGCCAAGGTCTCCCGAAAGACTCAGGATCTCTGGGGCAATTTGATCTCCTCCTATCTGAAAACAAGAGAATCGCTTTGCTGCGTTGTCGTTATTATCGACGTACGGCATGAGCCCAAACCTATGGATACCCAGCTGCTTGACTGGCTGAGATTGCGCGGTATCCCCTGTTTACCTGTTTATAACAAGATTGATAAACTCTCAGGAAATGCCAGGAGTAAAAATGCGGCAATCCTAGATCAAGGCCATGGTCTTAGAGCGGCAGAGCGGGTTCTCTTCTCGGCAAAAACCGGCCAGGGCCGTGAAGAGCTTCTCGCCAGGCTCCAGGATTTTGTTCGCGCAACAAGGGTTTCCTCGTAGCAGGTTCAAGACCACAACAACCCTGGAAAAGCAGGTTCGGTTATTTAGGTGCGGTAAATATTTTTTGACAAAGCTACTGCCGGTATATTACCCTGTGGTGTGTTTATAGCCTCGCTCATACTCTATGATGTGTGATAACCATTCCATGGAGATGTAGAGATGACCTCTGCCCTCAAACTTGATGCCCGGGACTACTACGGAGACTTTTACGATCCAGAAAATTTCATGGGCATGAAAAACGGATTTGAGGAATACTGGCAGTGGCCCCTGGATGACTGTCACGGTTTTTTCTATATTGTCAAGCTCAGACCGGGGCTGCTTCTGGCTATTACCGACCATAGAGCTGCGGCACCGGTGGAACTGGATTTTAACGACACCTGCCGTTCCTTTCTTTTAAGTTTTGCCTTTTCCGGCAGAATTTCTGTGGATTTTGCAGAAAAACAGCGTGTAAGATCAGAAACTTTTCTCGACTTTACGAGAAATTATCTTGTCTATCTTCCACACTCTTCAGGGGTTGCCTGGTATCCAGCCGGATCATATTTCAATATTACCCTCGTCATTTCTCCGTGGTTTATGCGGCGCTTTCTGCAAAGAGAAAACTCATCGCTTGCAGAGGCCGTTGACCGGGCAGAAGCCAATCCTGATTCTGCCGTCTGGCAGCATCAGATTATGCCGACCCCGTTGATGAAAGTGCGGCTCCACGAAATATTCAGTTGTCCTTACAGCGGCAGTGCCAGGCATTGCTTTTTGGAAAGCAAGTCCCTGGAGCTGATTCTTCTTTCCACGGGACAGGCAGAAAATATCTCGCCCCACGGCTCCTGCTTTGCCCGGAGCCAGCCTGACACTATATTTGCTGAAAAGGCCAGGGATATTGTGCTGACAAATATCGCAAACCCTCCCTCCCTGTGTGAACTTGCCCGCTCCGTTGGAGTGAACAAGGGAAAACTCAACAGATGTTTTCGAAACGTCTACGGGGCAAGTATCTTTGAATATCTGCGGATCCACCGCCTGGAAAAGGCAAAAACGCTTCTGCTCTCCGGCAACAGGAGTGTCAAGGAGGTCTCGGTGGAAGTGGGCTATACGGAACCCGGCAACTTCAGCAAGGAATTCAAAAAATATTTTGGCATCTCTCCAGCCGCATATCTTGATTGATCTGTAATTCACATTCTGCTCTTCTTTTTTTATATAAAAAGATCAATAACCAACCATCGAACTGTTCTCGTTATTCTCTGTGAATAGGTCTGGGAGAAAACACCTCATCTGCCCGTGGTCGTTATTTCTAATCTCCGAAATATTCTTTAGAATATGAAAAAGATTCTTGGGAAAATGGGAGGCAACGGCACATTCCTGTAAAAAAGCGGAATACAGTTGCTTTTATTAAAAGCAAGATCAACCCGAATCTTTACAGGAGAAAGAGATGAAGAAACAGTATACGAAACTGGTGATGACCCTGGGTGCTGGTTTGCTCCTTATCCAGCCTTGTACTGTGTTTTCGATGGCACAGGAAAAGGATGGACGAGAAACGGTGAATCTTGAAGCGATTACTGTTACCGCCAACAAGATTGAAGAGGATTTGCAGGATGTTCCCCAAAGTATTTCGGTAATTGATGAAACAGAACTTGAAGAGAAAGGTATACGAAAAGTTCCCGATGTTATACGGGAAATTCCCAATATGCATATAATGGAGGGCGTCTATCTTGGTAGATCTGTAAATTTCCGGGGGCTTAATGCCTCCGTTTTCACCAACAGCAACCCTGTGGTTATCTATATTGACGGTGTTCCTCTCTATGACAAGCATATTTTTGATGCATCACTGGTTGATGTGGAAAGGGTTGAGGTCTTGCGCGGTCCGCAGGGAACCCTGTATGGCAAGGATGCGATCGGAGGCGTTATCAATATTGTTACCAAAACCCCGGAAAACGACTGGCACGGGAAGGTAGAGGGTGAGTATGGCAGCAATAATTATATGGAGATGAGTCTTGACGCAAGCGGTTCGCTGATCGAGGATACACTTTTCCTCGGCATTAACGGCCAGTATCAGCAGGATGATGGCTGGATCGAAAATACCTATCCAGGAATGGATTCTGACGCCAACACTTCCGATGCCAGAAGAATAGGGGCCTATCTACTCTACACTCCGACAGAGAGACTCTCGGCACGAGTAACCGTATCCAACGTTCATAATAAAAGCTACTGGGAAGACGGCTATGCCCAGCCATTAGGGACGCCGTTATCTGCCTTTCACAGGGATGATGCTGAAGTTGTCAGTTTTGATGTTCCTGACTGGAACGAAAAGGAGAACCTTTCACAGAGCATGATTGTCAATTATGATTTTGACTCGATGACATTAAGCTCAATCACAACCCATCAGACAGCGAAGCAGGAAGTGCATTATGACGCAGATTTCATGGCGAATACAGTCTATGATGGGTGCGCGATGTTTACCGATAGTGAAGTCGATACCTATACCCAGGAACTCCGTCTGGCGAGTGCTGGGTTGGAGGAATCTATCTTGAGCATGATAACCGGGAAATGGACCCCTATGGACAGTCCTTTCCGATGTTCGATCCAGTATCCTACGCCTATTTGGGCAGATATGAGATGTATTCGGCATCAGAAACAGATGCCACTACCTATGCGGCCTTTGGCCAGATAATGATTCCCTTTATCGATGATCGCTTTGAGGTAACCCTCGGCGGCCGCTATCAGCATATCGAGAAAGAGATGGACCTGGATCTGTTCTATAAGCCGGCAGGTGCAGTTGCTCCGCCGCAATTTTCAATGTCGCCGGACAAGGATTGGAATATATTTCTGCCCAAGGCGGCGTTAAGTTATCGTATCAATGACAGCTGGAATACCTATGTATCATATTCTCAAGGATATATGCCTGGAGGGTTTAACTTTTTCCCCAGTACACCAAACGACGAGGAGAGTACCTTTGAGCCGCAGCTATCAAGAAATTATGAACTTGGCCTGAAAGGAGAGATCAACCGTTTCTGG
>PDWI01000555.1_pt1 | contig 60758 bp, 48 predicted proteins | sample 1430891 | NCBI WGS metagenome assembly PDWI01 (sample SAMN01162508, study PRJNA174530) | Oral metagenome, whole genome shotgun sequencing project. | biome: Marine environment; feature: Marine mammal; material: Swab sample of the gingival sulcus; isolation source: swab sample of gingival sulcus... | reverse complement strand
CCAAATTCAGAAACATTAACTATGACATATAGTGTTCCAAGTGGATATAGTGTAAGTCCAGTGTCTAATGTGGCTGGTGGAAATGAGTTTAATAGCAACAATAGTGGAGTATCAGTTACACCAACATCAGGTACAGACGAAAGCTTTGATTATGGTATATATAAGAGTAGTAAAATAACGGGAAGTATATTCCATGATAAAAATGCAGATGGTACGCAAGAAGCTGGAGAACAACTTATAACTGCCAATACAAAGATACATCTATTAAATGCAGATGGAACTCCAGTTAATAGTCGATGTAAAAGCTGATGGCACATATGATATTGTTGGAGTTGACGCAGGTAACTATAAAATAAAAGTAGTAAATACTACTGATGGTTATGAACAGATTACAAGTGGTGTAGTGGCTGTTACAGATGGACAAACTAGCACTCAAAATGTAGGACTTTACAAAAAAGCTAAAATCACTGGTAAAGTATTTGAGGATAGGGATAGAAATGGTGTAAATAATTCTGAAAATGGATTTTCTGATATAAAAATTCAAGTAAAATTAGGTGCAAATAATATTGGAAATCCTATTACTCCAGCAGCTGATGGTAGCTTTACAACAATAGCATTAAAACCTGATAATTACCATTTACAAGTGATTTTACCGAGCGGCAAAGATTATTATAAATTAAGTGCTAAAGATGTAGGAAATGATGATTCAATAGATTCTGATATTGCTATATCTACTTTAAAGAGTGATAGTATAAGTCTTACAAGTGGAAACCCTATAACTAATATAGGTATAGGAGTATATAAACTTGTAACTATAAAAGGTAAAGTAGAAGATTTTGATAAAAATTCATCTTCTAAAAATCCTATTCAAGGTGCTATTGTACACTTATTAGATGCGAACGGAAATCCTATTTTGGACGATAATAGTAATCCTATAATAGTTACAACAGATGCTAATGGTAATTATTCTATACCAAATATGTATCCATATACAGTTTATAATTTAAGAGTAGAGTCTTCTTATAAGGAGAATGGAGTAACTATAGATTATCCAGTAATTAATAAAGTTGTTCCAAGTTCTAATGGTGGAGATACTTTTGTGAATTTTGTATCTTTAAAATATAAGATTAGTTTATTGGCTGAACCTAGAATAATAGTAGGAGATGGTAATTCTAAATCTAAACTTACATTTAAGATAATAAATGAAGATGGTATACCAGTTCAAAACGCTAATGTTAGATTTGATGCTAATTTAGATGAACACGGGAATAATATTCCAACATCTAAGAAGGGGACATTTGACAATGCTTTAGCAGTTACACCTAATGAGATAACAGTGATAACTGACAATGAAGGTAAAGCGGTTGTTAATTTCCAATCTGCTAATTTAAGAGGATTTTTGGAAAAACAAACTGTATTGGTTAAGGCTATTGCAAATTTAGATAACGGACAGAGATTAGAAGATTCTATAATCATGGTATTAGAGCCGTTATCAATCAAAGGTACAGTTAAAGGTTCGGGAACAAATGGCAAGATATATTCAAATACAGATATTAGGATTTCGCAAGTTATAGACAAAACTCTTGCTGACAATGACCCTAGATTGATGAGCGGATTTAAAGATGGATATAGATTATCTAAGATAACTAGTGGTGTAAATGCTGGCAAATTATTATTTGAGTACAGAGGAAAAACTGATGAGAATGGTAATTATAAAATATTTGTTCCATATGATGGAGTAGATGAAAATAATGCTGAAACTTATGATGTAAAGGTTATTGTACCTGCGGAGCAAAGTCCAACAAATAAAAAATTAGAATTTATTCAACAATGTGCAGTTAATAAGAAAAGTCAAACATTAAATAGTTCGGCTGATGATAATGTAGTAGATTCTGATAAAACAATAGTTGGTACTTTGGTTATGAGACAGGAGAATGATGCAGAAGGAGAAGGTTCATTAATTGCTAATTCGAACAGTAAAATTTCAGTTGAATATACTCAAGCTGGGAATGTTTTAAAATACTCAGTTAATGGTGATGGAATTTTAGTGCCTAATCCAAACAATGCGAAATTAACAAATGGTGGATATACTAGAAATGTATATTATACATTTGCTAATGGGCAAAAAATTATTATATCAAGTGAAACATTTGCTCCAGTTACTAATGGTAAGCTTATTGTGGAAGATATATTAATAGACCCAAGAGGAGTTGTAACAGATATAAATACTGGTAATAAAATAGTAGGTGCGACTGTTACTTTATATGATAACGTTACTGGTTTAAAAGTACCTTTACCAGCGAATCCTTTAGGATTTAGCAATAATGCTAACCCACAAAATACAACAGTAAAAGGTGAGTATGCTTGGATGGTATTCCCAAATAAAACTTATTATATTAAGGCACAAGCTGCTGGTTATCAGCCATATGATTCTAGGATAGATGGTGGAGAATTGCGTTATACTGGTCAAGCTGTATTTACTCCTAAAGCTGTGGGATTAATTCCAGTTACTAATAAAATAGCGTTTTGGAATTTCAAGATGAGACCGATTGTGAATAGAGCGGGTAGAGGTTCTGGCGGCTCTGGTGGAGGCGGCGGTGCAGGCGGTGCTGCGGTTGATCCAACGTCAAACAAAGTTGATAAAGCTGTTAAAAAAGGTTTATATCAACAAGAAATTGAAATTGATAAACGATTTATGGTTGCTGGAGAAAAAATTAGATTAGATTTAAATTATATAAATAGGACAGATAAAGTTCTTGATAAAGGGTATCTTAAAATTAATTTACCAGAGGGATTAGAGTTGATACCTAAAAAAGGTCAGTTTGTAAAAGATGGTAATATATATATTGATATTACTAATTTAAAGCCAAATGAGTTAAAGAGTGTAAGCGTTAATTTATCAACTGATAATGTTAAAGCTACAACTGATTATAGATTTGAGTCTGTACTGTTAGATAAAAATTATAATATCATTTCAGGATTGTCGCATGTAATGTTAAGAGTATACTATATAAAAGATGAAAAAATCTTTGATGGATATATGGTAGGAATGCCAGATGGAAATTTCCATCCAGATTGGCATATAACAAGGGCAGAAGTTGCTACTGTATTGGTTAGACATACTCCTAATAGAAGAAAAGCTGCGGTTGATGATTATTCTGATGTAAATAAGGGTGACTGGTATTATGATACAGTTTCAGAAGCTTTAGAATATGGATATTTTGATGGATATGATGATGGAACATTTAAGCCAAATAAAAAAATGACTAGAGCGGAAATAGCGGAAGCTATTACAAGATTCTTTAAAATAGATATAGAGAATGAAGATAGTGTAATGCAGAAATTTACTGATGTTGAAGGTAATAAATACGAAAGACAAATCAGTTTGGTAGCTAGAAATAGTTTGATGGTTGGGTATCCTGATAAAACATTTAGACCGGATGCATATACTAGAAGAGTAGAGGCGGCTTTACTATTTGATGGAGTATTTAATAGGTATCCAACACCAAATGTAGAGACTTCATTCTATGATATACCTAAAGATTATTGGGCATATGGTCATATTTCAAGTGTATTTAGAGGATTTAAGCTTGTAAATGAAAATGGAAAAATTAAAGTTCTTTCAAGAGAAAAAATAAATCCACATTATATTAAATAAGATTAAAAGTAATTTAAAATATCAAGTAGTCTTTTAAAGATTACTTGATATTTATTTTTTAAAGAAATTATGTAATAATAATATTAATTTCAAATAAAAAGAAGTAGAAATTTTATAAGTATTCTCTTATATTTTAATAATCTAATATCAAATTATATATATACTCAAAATTTACACATTATAAATAAAATGTCTATGATTGTGAGTAGGAATAAAAGGAGGAATTATGTCAGAGGATAGAAATTTTTGGGGCAAATTAGCTGGAAGTTATAATAAAATGTTTAAAGCTTCAAAAGCGTATAAAAAAATGTATGATTTGATGAATGATACGCTAAAAAAGGATATGACTATTTTAGAAATTGGTACTGCTACTGGATTAGTTGCAAGAGCAGTGAGTGATAGTGTAAAAACTGTCTATGCTATAGATTTTTCAGAAGATATGATAAATCAAGCGAAAAAGATAACAGAACAAGATAATATTAATTATGAAGTTCAAGATTCATCAGAATTAAAATTTAAAGATAAGTTTTTTGATGCGGTAATTATATCAAACGTTTTACATATTGTAGAAAATCCTGCACATTGTTTAAATCAAATTTCTCGTGTACTTAAAGATGATGGTATTTTAATAGCACCAACTTTTATGTGGAAAGAGATAAGTCTATTAGGTAAGATTCAAAAAATTATTATGATGAAAAAGAAATTTCCTATTTATCATATATGGAATACAGATGAATATATAGAGTTTTTATCCCAAAATGGATTTAAATGCACTTATCATAAAACTATAAAGAATAGTTTTAATATTTGCTATGTTGAATGTAAGACTAATCTCAAATAAAAAGTAATTATATAATAATTTATTTCGAAAGGAGATTTTTTTATGAAACAAAAATTTGCGGCAGTTGAGTCGACTATGTTGATACCTTTAATGATAAAAGCTAATGAAACTAGGAGTAAAAAACCAAGAATTATAGATCATAAGGCAGTTGAAATAATAGAAGCATTAGAAATAAATGACCCGACTTTAGATAAATTTATGAGTCATGAGGGCGTTGTTGCAAGAACTATTTTATTTGATAGAGCTGTTTTGAAATTTATTGAAAAATATCCTAGGGCTATATGCATAAATCTTGCATGTGGTTTAGATGATAGATTTACAAGGGTTGATAATGGTAAAATCACTTGGTATGACTTAGATTTAGAAGATGTTATAAAAGTTAGAAAGCAGTTTTTTGAAGAGACTGATAGACGTAAAATAATCTCTGGCTCAATGCTTGAAGATGATTGGGTTGATTTAATCCAGTCTAAAGAGAATGTTATTGTAATAATGGAAGGCGTTCTTATGTATTTTAGCCAAGAACAGGTAAAAAAATGTTTTGAAATAATAGGAAATAATTTCCCTAATGCAACTTTAGTTGTTGAATTAATGTGCAAAAAAGCTGCTAAGATGAGTTCTAAACATGATACGGTAAAGCATACTAAAGCTAGTTTTAATTGGGGTGTAGACCATGGAAGCGAAATTACACAAATGTTTGATAATTTAGATTTAATAAGCGATATTAGCTTTAATGTTGAGATGAAAAAGCATAGCTTTAGAGGTTGGTTGTTTGGAACTATACCTGTAATTAAAAATATGAATGATAGAATAGCGACATTTAAGTTTCAAGGATAAATTTTATAAAAAATGTTGACATGTTTTATTTGGAATTGTATAATTAGTTAGTCAATCTAATTAAATTAATATTTTGTAGTTTAGTGATGATAAATTCAATGAAAGGAATGAAATAAAATGGATATGTTCTCAAACAAATTAAATGAATTAATATTGGAAACTTTTCATTTTATATTAAAAATAGAGGAAGAGTCTATAAGAAGTTTAGGACCTAGTAATTTATCTATTAGCGAATTTCATTTGTTAGAAGCGGTTTCAAAAAATAGGGAACAAGGGCTTACAATAGGTGAAATCGCAACTGACCAAAATATTACAAGACCATCTGTTACAGTTGCAGTGAATAAGTTAGAGAAAAAGGGATATGTGTTAAAAGAAAAATGTAGTAATGATGGAAGAAAGACATATGTGAAGTTAACACGCTTAGGAAGGAGAATGAATGCTGGGCATCGTTATTTCCATGAGGAGATGTGTAAAAAAATAGCTGAAGATATGACTGATGAAGAAAAGGAAATATTAGCTCAAGGTATAACCAAATTAAATATATTCTTTTCAAAAAAATTAGATGAACTAAGTGATTTAAGAAATCAAAATGAGAAATAAGGAAGGTAGGTGAAAGATGAGTTTTTCTATAATAGGTATAGGAAGTGCGAAGCCTTCATTAGTAAAAGATAATTACCAGTTGTCTGAAATAATGGACACCAATCATGAATGGATATTTTCTAGGACAGGAATAGAAAAGCGTAGACTTTTAGGAAATGAAACTCTCACAGATATTGCATTTGAGTCTAGTAAGATGGCGATGGAAGATGCAGGTATTGATTCAAAAGATTTAGATTTAATTATATGTGCTACTTGTTCGCCTGATTATGCTGTGCCATCAATGGCATGTATCATACAAGAGCGATTGGGTGCAAACTGTGTAGCTTTTGATATAAATGCGGCTTGTAGCGGGTTTATATATGCACTTGATATAGCGGAAAAGTATTTTTTAAAAAACCCTAATATGAAAATTTTAATAGTAGGTGCAGATGCTATATCAAAACTTGTCAATTGGGAAGAACGCTCTGTTAGTTCTATATTTGCAGATGGTGCGGGTGCTTGCGTTTTAACAAATGGTGATGATTTATTGTCTATTAAATTATCGGCAAACGGGAGTGAGTCCGTATTAGTATCTAAATATTCATCTGGAAATTGTCCTTTTAGAGAAAATGAAATGGGCTTTGGACTCAAGATGAATGGAGCAGAGGTTTTTAAATTTGCGGTTACTTCTATGAGAAATGACGTAGAAGAAGTTTTAGAAATGGCTAAGCTAGATAAACAAAGCGTTTCGTATATTTTACCTCATCAAGCAAATCAAAGAATATTAGATAAGGCAATGGATTTATTGAAGATAGATAGTAAAAAATGCCTTAGTAATATAAGGACTAGCGGAAATACTTCAGCAGCTTCAATACCAGTTCTTTTGTATGAAGAGTATAAAAAAGGAACTTTTAAAAAAGGAGATATATTGGTATTGACTTCTTTTGGGGCAGGTCTTACAACTGGAGCGTGTGTTATTAAGTGGAGTAAATAAGGAATTTTTAAGAGGAATAATTTTTTTACACTAATAGTTAGATAAACTAACTAATTATTTAAAGAGGTGCTTGTAAATTATTAAATATTAGTGTGTATTACATCTTGATAATTAGATAGTCTAACTAATTTTAAATAAAATAAATAAAAGAAAGAGGGATGGTTATGATTTTTGAAAAAATAGTAAAAATTTTGGTTGATACAAAGGAATTAGAGGATACGGAGATAACATTAGAAAGCACATGGGACGAGTTAGAACTTGATTCACTTGATACAGTAGAGCTTTTAATGTCGATTGAAGAAGAATTTGGTATTAATATGGAAATGAATGAGAAATTAAAAACAGTTGGAGATGTAGTTGAAGAAATAAAAAACAAAATAGAGGGTTAGTATGATTAAAAATAGTGTTTGTTCTGATCTTGGTATAGAATACCCGATTATTCAAGGTGGTATGGCATGGATTGCTGATGGAAGTTTAGCGGCAGCCGTTTCAAACGCTGGTGGACTTGGGACTATATCTGCTATGAATGAGGACAAAATTTGGTTAAAGAATGAAATTGCAAAAGCTAGAAAACTTACTGATAAACCATTTGCAGTAAATATTATGCTAATGAGTCCTCATGCTGATGAAGTTGCTCAGCTTGTAGTAGATGAAAAAGTTCCAGTTGTTGTCACAGGTGCGGGTAACCCAGCTAAGTATATGAAAAAATGGGTTGAAAACGGGATTAAAGTTATTCCCGTAGTGCCATCTGTAGCATTAGGAAAATTAGCGGAAAGAAATGGAGCTTTTGCGGTTATAGCAGAAGGTGGCGAGTCTGGTGGTCATGTTGGAGAACTCACTACATTAACGCTTGTTCCTCAAGTTTGCGACGCTGTAAATATACCAGTTATAGCTGCTGGTGGAATAGCTGATGGTAGGGGGCTGCTTGCTTGCTTTATGTTAGGTGCAAAAGCGGTGCAATTAGGTACTAAATTTTTAGTTAGTAAGGAATGTAATATTCATCAAAATTATAAAGACAAAGTTTTAAAAGCAAAAGACAGAGATACCATAACTACTGGAAAACGATTAGGACATCCAGTTCGTGCATTAAAAACTGCATTTACAAAAGAACTTTTTAAAATGGAATATGATAGCAATATAGCGGATGAAGAGTTAGAGGCTAGGGCTAGAGGCTCATTAAGATTGGCAGCTGTAGAGGGCGATGAAAAAAGGGGAACATTTATGGCTGGTCAAATATCTGGCATGATAACTAAGGAAGAAACTTGTGAGGAAATCATAAAAGGCATAGTTAGAGAAGCAGAAGAAATTTTTAAAGGGGCAAAAGAATGGATAAAATAGCATTTATTTTTGCTGGTCAAGGTGCTCAAAAAATAGGGATGGCAAAAGAGTTTTACGATAATATTCCATCTGTAAAACAAGAATTAGATAAACTTGAGAAACTTCGTTGTGGTACTTTATCACAAATGTGGAATGGTGATATAGAGGAATTATCAAAAACTATTAATACACAACCAGCTTTATTCATTGCAGATTATGTCGCTGCAAAGGTATTGATAGATAGAGGAATTAAACCAGATGTGGTAGCTGGATTTTCTTTAGGAGAAATCCCTGCACTTACAATAGCGAATTGTATTTCTCTTGAAGAAGGGTTTTCATTAGTTCAAAAAAGAGCTGAATGTACTCATAAAACTTCGCTAAAAGTTGGCGGTGAAATGCTTGCGGTTACGAAGTTAAGCTTTGAAGAAATAGAAACGATTTGCAAAGAATTTAATAAGGTTTATCCCGTCAACTATAATACTAAATATCAAACTGTATTAGCTGGTGATAGAGATGAATTAGAATCAGTCGCTATAAAAATAAAACAGAAAAAGGGTATAGCAATTAAACTTAGAGTAACTGGTGCATTTCATTCGCCGTATATGAAAGAGGCTAAAAAAGAATTAGAGAAGTATTTGATAAATACGGAGTTTTCAAAACCTATTTGTGAAGTTTATTCTAATGTGACGGCTAAACCATATGCAGAGGGCGAGTATAAAAAGTTGCTATGTGAGCAGTTAGTTAGTCCAGTTCTTTGGCGAGATACTATTATTAATATGATTAATTATGGTGTTGACACTTTTATAGAAGTAGGTGTAGGCAAAGTGCTTACAAATATGGTGAAAAAAATAATCAAGGAAGAAGATATTTGTGATAAAGGGAGTATCTATGTTGATTATGTTGAAAATATGGTTGATTTAGAGAGAGTAATGGAAAATGTTAAAAAATAAGAATGTATTTATAACAGGTGCATCAAGGGGAATAGGAAAAGCGATAGCTATAAATATGGCTAAAAATGGAGCTAATATAATTTTAGTATGTAGTTCATCTATAGAAGATGCACAAAACACTTCTAAAGAAATAGAGAATTATGGTGTGAAATCTAAAGCTTATGTTTGCGATGTATCTGATTTTAGTAGCGTTGAAAAACTTAGTAAACAAGTTTTAGATGAGTTTGGTTCAGTAGATATTATTGTAAACAACGCTGGTATAACAAAAGATGGTCTAATGTTAACAATGAAAGAAGAAGACTTTGATAAAGTATTAGATATTAACTTAAAAGGAGCTTTTAATGTAGTCAAACATTTTGCAAGACATATGTTAAAGCGAAAAACTGGGAATATTATTAATATTACATCTGTATCGGGAATGATGGGAAATGTAGGTCAAAGTAACTATTCGGCATCAAAGGCAGGGCTTATTGGTTTAACTAAGACTTGGGCAAAAGAATTTGCAACAAAAGGTATTAGATGTAATGCTGTAGCACCTGGATTTATTAAAACGAGTATGACTACAGAAATAGCCGCTAAAGGTGGAGACTATTTATTAAACTTAATACCTTTAAAACGTTTTGGTGAAGTCGAAGATATAGCTGAATTAGTTAGTTTTTTAGCTAGCGATAAGGCGAGCTATATCACTGGTGAAATAATCAAAGTAGATGGTGGTATGTATGTATAATTGGTGTGGAAAAACACTTAACATAGGAGATTTAAAAGTTGCCTCACCCATAGTACAAGGTGGTATGGGAATAGGTGTATCTGGTAGAAAACTAGCTGTTGCGGTAGCTAATGCTGGTGGCATAGGAGTTATATCAGCTGTAGGACTTGGTTATGTAAGTTCTAACAAAACTAATATTATTAAAAATAAAATGGAGTCGTTTAACATATCTGCACTTAGAAATGAGATAAGACAAGCTAGGAAAGAAACAAAAGGCGTTTTAGGTGTTAATATAATGGTTGTTATTTCTGAATTTAGTGAAACTGTAAAGGCGGTTATTGAAGAGGGAATAGACGTTATTTTTGCTGGTGCGGGATTACCGTTAAACTTACCTGAATTTTTAACCGAAGGTTGTAAAACTAAATTAGTTCCAATAGTATCGTCAGCTAAAGCGGTGAAGTTAATTTCAAAAAGATGGATTGATAAATGGGGATATGTGCCAGATGGTTTTGTGGTTGAAGGTCCATTAGCTGGTGGACATTTGGGATTTAGGCTAGAAGATATAGATAAAGAGGAGTTTAAGTTAGAAAATTTAGTTAAGGACGTTCTTTCACAAACTTCGGAAATAGGAAGAGAACACAATAAAAATATAGCAGTCATAGGAGCAGGAGGGATTTTTTCTGGTTCAGATATAGCGAGATTTATAAAACTTGGAGCTAATGGGGTTCAGATGGCTACCAGATTTGTTGCGACAGAAGAATGTGATGCTGATAAGAGATTTAAACAAGAATATGTCCGTTGCAAAAAAGAAGATATTGGCATAATTAAAAGTCCAGTTGGATTATTTGGTAGAGCTATAATTGGCAAATTTTTAGAATCTGCAATAGCAGGCAACGAAAGACCCAAAACTTGTCCTAGAAATTGCATTAAGACTTGTCAAAAGGATAAAACTCCATATTGTATATCTGATGCACTTTTAAATGCTGTAAACGGTAATATGGATAGAGGTTTTGCTTTTATAGGGGCTAATGGATATAGGATAGATAGTATAACTACTGTCAATAAACTTTTTGAGGAATTATCAGAGGATTTTATAAAAAATTTCAAAGAATGCGAAAGAGAGGATTAAATGAGACGAGTTGTTGTTACTGGTATAGGACTTATAACACCGATAGGAAATGACGTGGAAACTTTTTTTGAGTCTTTAGTAAATGGAAAATGTGGAATAGATTATATTACAAAATTTGATACCACAGATTTTAGAGTTAAGATTGCAGCTGAAGTAAAGGATTTTGAGCCTAAGGACTATATGAAAAAATCAGAGGCTAGAAAGCAAGATATGTATTCTAAATATGCGGTTGCTAGTTCTATTCAAGCTATGAATGATAGTGGACTAAATATAGAGGATATTGACAGTGAGAGATTTGGAGTTTATATAGGTAGTGGTACTGGCGGTATGGAAACGTTTTCGCAAGAATTTGAAAAAATGATGGAAAAGGGTGCAGCTAAAGTTTCTCCGTTTTTAATACCTATGATGATTTCAAATATGGCAACTGGTAATGTAGCTAGATTATTCCATGCTAGGGGTTGTACTTTACCTATAGTAACAGCTTGTGCTACATCGACAAACGCTATTGGAGAAGCTTATAGATGTATAAAGCATGGCTATCAAGATATTATTATAGCTGGTGGTACTGAAGCGTCAATAGTGCCTTTAGCAGTAGCTGGATTTACAAATTGTATGGCACTTAGTGAAAACCCAGACCCTAAGAAAGCGTGTCGACCATTTGATAAAAATAGAGATGGCTTTGTTATGGGAGAGGGTAGTGGTATTTTAATATTAGAAGAATACGAGATGGCAAAGAGACGAGGAGCTAAAATTTATGCTGAAATTTGTGGATATGGAAATACTAATGACGCATATCATATGACTGCACCAGACCCAGAGGCGAGCTCATCAAGTCGAGCTATTAAAATGGCTTTAGATGAGGCGGGGGGTGAAAATATAGACCCTACAAAAATATATATTAATGCACATGGTACAAGCACTCCTTTAAATGATAAAACTGAAACTTTGGCGATAAAAAAAGTTTTTGGTGATAGGGCGAAAAAATTGCATATTAGTTCTACTAAGTCAATGACTGGACATATGCTGGGAAGTGCTGGAGCAGTTGAATCTATAGCGAGTATACTTGCGATTAAAAACGGATTTATACCGCCTACAATCGGATATGAAGAATCAGACCCAGAGTGTGATTTAGATTACACTCCTAACAAGGCTTTATTTACAGATGTTGAATTAGCTCTTTCTACAAGTTTAGGATTTGGTGGACATAATGCTTGTGTAGCGTTTAGAAAAGTAGAATAAAAGGTGTGATTTTATGAATATAGATAAGATAAAACAAATAATTAATCTTTTGGAGAATTCCACTCTAAATAGTTTAGAAATAACAGAAAATGGAGATAATCTTAAACTAAGTAAGGGAATGAGCGAAGCGGTTATTGTTCCAAATGTTAAAAGAAATATAGATTATCATTTTGATAATAAAGAAAATTTAGAAATTGAACAAACCAAACAAACTGAACAAATCGAACAAAAAGATGATTGGAAATCAATTAATTCTTTGATGGTAGGCGTATTTTATCAAGCATCTTCACCGTCATCAGAGCCTTTTGTTAAACTTGGTGATAAAGTTGAAAAAGGACAAGTTGTGTGTATAGTTGAGGCTATGAAACTTATGAATGAAATAGTTGCAACTGAAACTGGAGAGATAGTTGAAATATGCGTTAAAGATGGTGAAATGGTAGAGTATGGACAACCATTATTTTATATTAAATAGTAGGTGCTAGTATGGATAGAGAACAAATAAAAAATATTCTTCCCCATAGGGATGATATGCTTTTAATTGATGAGGCTTTTGTTGATGGCGATATTGCAAAAGGAATCTATAAGGTTAAGGGTGATGAGTTTTTTTTAAGAGGACATTTCCCAGATAATCCTGTCGTTCCAGGTGTTATACTTTGTGAAATTATGGCTCAAACTTGTGCTGTTCTTTTAAAGGCGAATGATGATTTAAATATAGGAAAAACTCCGTATTTTACTGGATTGGATAAAGTTAAATTTAAAAAAGTTGTGCGAATAGGTGATAAGTTAAATCTTGAATGTAAAATAATAAAACAAAAACCTCCGTTTTATTTTGCTAAAGGTAAAGGTTTTGTAAATGGGAAATTATGCGTAAGTGGAGAATTTTCATTCGCTTTGCTAGAATAGGAGATTGTTATGTTTCAAAAGATTTTGATAGCAAATAGAGGAGAAATTGCAGTAAGGATAATAAGAGCGTGTAAAGAAATGGGAATTGAAACAGTTGCGGTATACTCTGAAGCTGATAGATACGCTATGCACACTCAATTAGCAGATGAAAGAGTTTGTATTGGTAGGGCTAGTGCAAAAGATAGCTATTTAAATATGCAGGCTATTATATCGGCAGCGGTGAATACAGGAGCAAATGCTATTCACGCTGGATATGGATTTCTTTCTGAAAATCCTAAGTTTGCACAACTATGTGAAAAATGTAATATAAAATTTATTGGGCCATCATCTGAGATAATAAGTAATATGGGCGACAAAGATATGGCTAGAAAAACCATGAAATCAGCTGGAGTTCCAGTTGTTGAAGGTTCGGATTTGATAAAAAATATAGATGAAGCAATTGAATTGGCTAAAAAAATAGGATTTCCTTTACTCATTAAAGCAAAAGCAGGTGGTGGAGGTAGAGGTATTAGAAAAGTTGATAAAATAGAAGATTTATCAGATGCTTTTAATACTGCATCTACTGAGGCAAAATCTTTTTTTGGTGATGGTGGTGTCTATATAGAAAAATTTATTTCTCCAGCAAGACATATAGAAGTTCAAGTTATTGCTGATAATTATGGCAAAGTGCTTACTTTAGGTGAAAGAGAGTGTTCTGCTCAGAGGAATAATCAAAAAGTGCTAGAAGAAAGCCCTTCTCCTGCGATAGATAATGATATTAGAGAAAAGTTACAAACCATAACTAGAAATGCAATTAAAAAAATAGGATATACTGGAGTTGGTACGGTAGAGTATATTCTCGATAGTGAAAAAAACTTTTATTTTATGGAAATGAACACTAGACTTCAAGTGGAGCATACTGTGACAGAAGCGGTTACGGGAATTGATTTAGTAAAGTGGCAGATAAGAGTTGCTTATGGCATGAAATTAGATATAGAGCAGAAAGATGTCGTAATAAGAGGAAATGCTATAGAGTGTAGAATAAATGCAGAAGACCCATATAATAATTTTATATCACAAGCTGGCAAAATAGAACTTTTACATATAGCGGGCGGATTTAATGTTCGTTTTGATACTGCTATATATCAAGGGTATGAAATCCCACCTTTTTATGACTCTATGATTGGCAAGTTAATAGTTTGGGGAAAAGATAGAGAAGAAGCTATTCGTAAAATGAAAGTTGCACTTTGTGAAATGGTGATTGAAGGTATAGTGGTAAATATAGATATGCAATTAGAAATTTTAGAAGATGAGGATTTTGTTAAAGGTGATTACTATACTAATTTAATGAATAAGATAATAAATAAAAAGTAGAGGATACTAATGTTAAAGTTTAAGAAACCTAGAATAAAATTAGAAGTTTACGGAAAAAAAATATTAGGTAAATCTGAGAGAAAGCCTATTATTCCCGATGATATATTAATTTTATGCCCAGAATGTAAAGAAACTATGTTTAGAGATGAAATGAATGAAAATCTTAAAGTGTGTTTAAATTGTGGGTATAATTTTTTACTTACACCTTATGAGCGAATACAAATTATAGCGGATGAAGCTTCATTTGTAGAATTGGATAAGGACTTAAAAGTAAATAACCCTATAAATTTTCCTAATTACGAAAACAAATTAAACACAATTCGTGACAAAACGTCAATGACGGAAAGTGTGGTTACGGGTTCTTGTACTATAAATGGTATAGAAACTTATATTTTTGTGATGGATGCACATTTTATGATGGGTAGTATGGGTATTGCTACTGGAGAGAAAATAACTAGATTATTTGAAAGGGCAACACAAAACTCTATGCCTGTTGTTGGATTTACGGCTTCTGGTGGTGCTAGAATGCAAGAGGGGATATTTTCTTTGATGCAAATGGTAAAGACTAGTGGTAGTGTAAAAAAGCATAGTGACAACGGAAATTTATATGTGACTGTTTTGACTAATCCGACTACTGGTGGTGTTACTGCGAGTTTTGCTATGGAAGGAGATATAATCCTTTCTGAACCACAGGCTTTAATTGGATTTGCGGGTCCAAGAGTCATAGAACAAACCATCAAACAAAAGCTACCAAAAGGATTTCAAAGGGCAGAAATGTTATTAGAAAAGGGTTTTGTTGATGCTATAGTTAAAAGAAATGAGCAAAAAGAATATTTAGGTAAAATTTTAAGGCTACATAAAAAGGGAGGTTTTTAATATGAAGGCTTATGGAAGAGTAGAACGTTCAAGAGCTAAAGGAAGACCGACTGGACTTAATTTTATAAATAATTTAGTTTCAGATTTTATGGAGTTTCATGGTGATAGAAAATTTGCAGATGACAGTGCTATAGTTGGTGGTATAGGTATGATTAGAGATATACCAGTAACTGTTATAGCTATTGAAAAAGGTAGCACTACTAAAGATAAATTATATCGAAATTTTGGTTCTGCAAATCCAGAGGGATATAGAAAAGCACTTAGACTTATGAAACAGGCTGAAAAATTTAAAAGACCTGTAATTTGTTTTGTAGATACTGCTGGTGCATATTGTGGCATTGGTGCAGAAGAAAGAGGACAAGGTATGGCGATAGCTGAAAATCTTATGGAAATGATGACTCTAAAAACGCCGATAATTTCTGTTTTGATAGGAGAAGGTGGAAGTGGCGGTGCGTTGGGATTAGCTGTTGCTGATGAAGTGTATATGCTTGAAAATTCGTGGTATTCTGTTATTTCACCAGAGGGTTGTGCGAGTATTCTTTGGAAGGACATAAGTAAGATGAAAGAGGCGGCAGATGTTTTAAAAATAACAGCTTTTGATTTAAAACGAATGGGTGTTATAGAAAAAATAATACAAGAGTTTGATGGTAAAGATTATAAAAGCATGTATTTAAATCTTGAAAGCACTCTATATAAATCGCTTATAGACAAAAAAAATATACCATATGAAAAATTATTGGATGATAGATATGCTAAGTTTAGAGTTGTTGATAAACAATATATAATCGAGTAAAATAAAATCCACCAAAAAAAATGTCCTTTTTGGACGTTTTTTTTGGTTTATATAATCTCAAATTTAACATTGCATTGATATTTTCTATTTTTATTTGAGATTAGTCCATATACTATATGTAGTGGTAATAATATAAAAAAATCAAAAAAAGTGATTAAAAGCTTTTAGAATAAGGTATATATTATTTGGAGATATTCATATATTTTTTTTAATATAGAGGAAAAAATTGATTATAGATAACTAAATTGATATAATTTTAATAATAATTTATTAAAACAAGAAATTTTAGGAGGTATTATGGAGACATATTATATTGGAATAGGTGCTTCCGCAGGTGGATTGGAGGCTTTAGAAGCGTTTTTTAAGAATGTTCCTGAAAAGACTAATAATGTGTATATTGTGGTGCAACATTTATCTCCAGATTATAAGAGTATGATGGATGAATTGTTAGCAAGACACACCACTATGCCTATTCATGTAGCGGAAGATGGTATGGAAACAGAAGCTAATCATGTATATCTTATTCCTCCAAGTAAAAACTTATCTATATATCATTCTAAGTTATATTTAGAAACTCAAATAAAGCATAATCATTTAAATATGCCTATTGATGTTTTTTTAAAATCATTAGCACAAGATCAAGGTAAAAATGCTATTGGGGTAATATTATCAGGTACGGGTAGTGATGGTACAAAAGGAATTAAAACTATAAAAGAAGCTGGCGGAATGGTTATGGCTCAATCTTTAGAGTCATGTAAATTTGATGGAATGCCAAAAAGTGCAATGGCAACTAATATGGTTGATTATATTTTAACTCCTGATAAAATGCCAGAAGAAATTATGAATTATATTCATACTCCATCTATCCATAAACAATTGGCTCAAAAGCTTCAAGACAATGAGTCGATAGATGACCTAACTAGATTGACGCTTATATTAAGGACATATAGTGGACTTGATTTTTCATCATATAAGGAAAACACTATTATTAGAAGAATTGATAGGAGAATAAAGATAAATCGCTGTGCGGATCTTAAATCTTATATTAATTTACTTAGAGAATCCGAACAAGAAAAAGAAATTTTATATAATGAAATGTTTATTGGAGTTACAAGCTTTTTTAGAGATATGGAAGCTTTTGATGTGTTAAGTGAGAAGATTATTCCTAATTTTGATTTTTCGAAAGGAATAATTCGTATTTGGTCTGCTGGTTGTTCTACTGGTGAAGAAGTTTACTCTGTTGCTATTAAATTAATGGAGTATATGGAAAAAAACAATATCAATTGTGAAGTTAAAATTTTTGCCACTGATATTGACCAAAAAGCATTGGAATTTGCAGGTGTTGGGTATTATCCTGATAGTTTAATGTCTGATGTTGAATCATATTATATTGAAAAATATTTTAATAAGAAATCTGATGGTTATCAAATTAACGACAAAATAAGAAAGATGGTTGTGTTTGCTAAACATAATATATTAAAAGACCCTCCTTTTTCTAAATTAGATTTATTAGTTTGTAGAAATTTATTTATTTACTTAAAGACCTACGAACAACAAAATATATTGAATAATTTTTATTATTCCTTATATCCAACTGGGTATTTATGGCTAGGCAGTAGTGAGTCTATCGGTGATATGCAAAAAGGTTTTGATATTATTGATAGCAAGTGGAAGTTCTTTAAATATAATAGTGCATTTAATCCACAAATTATGCCGACGAATTCGAAGAAAGTTGACTTATATAGTACATTAGAGCGTAGAGGTGAAGAATATAAACTAATGCGTAAGAGTGCTAATTTTGAAAATGTTTTATCAGCAGCTTTGGTTAAGGTTTTAGCACCGTCTATAATTGTTAATGATAATGATGATATTGTTCAAATATTAGGCGATGTTGGAAAGTTTTTAAAAATGCAAACAGGACGTTTTTCTAATAACTTTAACAACAATATGTCAAGAGAATTAGCACTTTTTGTCAATAACTGTATTAGAAGATTAAGAGCTGGACAATCAGAAGTAACTTTAAGAAATGCTATGCAAAATCAAGAGCTTAGTGTAGATATACGTGGTATGATTATAGATGCTAATCATCAAGAGTATTTTATAATTTCTTTTATTGAGCAAGATAATATTAATGGACAAAATGAAATTATAGAAATAAATATGACGGAAGAAGTAAAATCGAGGGTACATTCGCTAGAAAATGAACTTCAACTTGCTAGAGAAGGTTTGCAGGCTACTATTGAAGAGCTAGAAACTTCAAACGAAGAATTGCAGTCATCTAATGAAGAGTTAATAGCATCTAATGAGGAGTTACAAAGTACGAATGAAGAGTTACAATCAGTAAATGAGGAACTATTTACAGTAAATACTGAGCATCAACTGAAAATAGAAGAATTAACTAAAATGACTAGTGATTTATCGAATTTATTGAAAAATACTCAGATAGGAGCTTTGTATTTAGATAGTAGTTTATGTATTAGAAAAATAACTCCGATTATGTCAAGGGTAACTAATATTTTGGAATCTGATATTGGTCGACCAATTAGTCATTTAAGTGTTATGAAATCTTATCCTGAAATTATTTCTGATATAGAGATTGTAATGGATAAGTTACAGCTAATTGAAAGAGAGATAATAGATCAAGATGAAAACTTTTGGCTTGTTAGAATTAGGCCTTATAGAACCGAGTATAATCATATAGAAGGTGTTATTTTAACTATAGTAGATATTACGGTTTTAAAGGAAACTTTTAGGGCTAATGCTGAGCTTATAAATCAATTGCACTCTGCATTTTCAAAGGATAGAATTGCTTGGTGGGAGTATAATTTAATGACTAAAGTAGTTAACTATTCTGATTTAGAGGAAAATTTATTAGGGTATGATAGGGATGAGTTAAATGATATAGATGATATATTGAAAATTATACATCCATCAGATTTTGATAGAGTAAATAAAAAATTTGACGAGTTATTTAAAGGAAAGGTATCTGATATTAATTTAATATATAATATACGTCACAAAAATGGAACTTATAGAAAACATCATAATCGTGCGAGCGTTGTTGAATATGAGAACGGAGTTCCTCTAAGAATAATTGGTACAATAGTTGATGTTACAGATATAAAAAATCATCTAGGAGATAGAAATGGGTAAGTGGACAAAAATTGAAGAAATTGTAAAAAACACATTACAAATTCATGATGCTGACACTAGGCAAGAGTTAATTGAACAAATAACTGTGTATAATGAGGAACTTGTATTTCAAAATGAAGAATTAAGACGTATTAATTTGAATTTAGAAGATTTAAAAAATGATTATCAGCAACTTTTTGATTTTGCTCCAGTAAATTATTTTATAATTAATAAAGAAGGTTTAATTCTAAAAGCGAATAATGGTGCTAATAATTTATTTGGGGATTTGGTAGGTAAGAGGCTTGATGAGTATATTTCTTCTGTAAGTAGGAAAGAATTTTATGAGTTTTTAAAAGAACTTTTTGAGTTCGGAGAAAAGAGGAAAGATGTTGTTTTCAAAGTAGGAAACAATTCTAAACACATGGAGATTATTGGAAAACGAGTTGTTTCTAATGAAGAAATGTTTTTAATTGCTTGTATTGACTTTGAAAAACAATATCAGATTTTAGAAGAAATCAAGAGGTTTAGTTATAGAGATTATTTAACTGGTCTTTATAATAGACGGTACTTAGAAAAGAAAATTTTTGAAATTATTCAACAAAGTAGACTGCCGATTTCGGTTGTAGTAGCAGATGTTAATGGACTAAAAATTCTTAACGACGCATTTGGTCATTCAAAAGGTGATGAACTTTTAGAAAAAGCAGCAGAAATGATTTTGGATATTAGTAGTGATGATAGTGTAGTAGCTCGTGTTGGTGGAGATGAGTTTGCTATTGTATTACCACATACTACAAGTGAGCAAGCTGAACGATTTGTTAATAAATGTTCAATCGCTTGTGAGAAATTAATTGTAGATAATATTAAGTTTTCGGTATCTTTTGGTGTAGCTACGATGGAGTTAATCACCGAGAACATTGATGATATTATAACCCTTGCTGAAGAAAATATGTATAAGTCTAAATTGCTAGGGGAAGCGATTAATACTTCTGAGATAGTGAGTTCTATATTAGAGGTATTGTATATTAGGCAACCTATAGAAAAATTGCAATCAAAACGAGTTTCTGAATATATGAGAGCTTTAGGAGAATATTTAGGCTTACCAGATAAAACTATAGAGTTGATGTATTTATCTGGACTAGTTCATAATATTGGTAAAGTGGCTTTTAATCGTGAGTTTTCAGATCAATTTATAAATTTATCTGATTATGATTATAAAGAAATGAAGAAAATTCCAGAAATCGGGTATAGGATTTTAAAAAATAGTTCTAAATATTCTAAAGCTGCCCATGTTGTACTTTGTGCTTATGAAAGAGTAAATGGTAAAGGTTATCCTAAGGGATTAGTTGATAAAGAGATTCCTTTTGAAGCTAAAGCTCTTAGTGTATGTGCATCTTTTGTATCAATGACTTTAGACAGGAAATATTCTTTGTTATTTACAAAAGATGATGCTTTAGCTGAATTAGAAGCTAGTGTAGGAACTAAGTTTGACGGAGAAGTTGTAGATAGTTTTGTGAAAATGATAAAATCTATGTAATAGATAAAGTTATAAATAGAAGTATCAAGTTACACTTTTTGTGTTTCTTGATATTTTTTTGTTTTGAATATGTGATTACTAATTAATACTATATAAAAATTTTAACTTATTGAAATAAAGTATATTAATTGAAGACAAAATAAAATATTTTCCATTATCATAATATGATTTTTCATAGACTTATTTTCACTAGGATTCCAAACTTGTGCTCGCTTGGGAGCTCGCACTTCATACAAGTGGAATCCTCCCCTTTTATGGAAAAGATACGAGGGAACGTTCAAATTCGTCTTGAAAAATCAATATTCTTCAAAAGTCAAATATTTTACATTATCTTCTATTAATATAATTATTTATACAGTTGTTATTTAAAATTTTGTGAGGTAAAATAAGATACAGCAATATTCTAAGCGGAGGGGTTAATATGAAGGCTAAAAATTATGATATAGCAGTGAGTTTAAGACATAAAATGCATAAAAATCCAGAGTTATCTAATAATGAAGTTGATACTATTAAGCTAATAACAGATTATATTGAGAGCTATACAGATTTTAAAGTTATTAATATGGGAAGTTATATATATGTTGATTATAGAGTGAACGATGATAAATACATAGCATTTAGAACGGATATAGATGCTATTCCTATGGATGAATATATTAATTTAGAGTATGGTTCTACAAATGATGGAGTTGCACATAAATGTGGACATGATGGACATACTGCTACTATGCTTGGATTTATACTAGAGGTTTACGATAAAAGACCAAATAAAAATATTTTATTCATTTTTCAGCATGCTGAGGAAACTGGTGACGGTGCAAAAGAGTGCGTTAAATTATTTGATAAATATAGGGTTAAAAAGATATATGGGTATCATAATATGAGTGGTTTTGAATATAAGAGTATTGGAATTTTATATGATATTGCTCATCTTGGTTCTTATGGTATGGAGATAGAATTAATTGGTAAAGAATCTCACGCGAGTGAGCCTGAAAAAGGGAATAATCCCGTGTTTGTATTTGCGGATATAGTTTCTAATTTAGCCGAGTTAACCAAAGGAGCTATGTGTTCTGTTGTAAATTTAGATATTGGTAAAAATGCGTATGGTGTTTCTGCTGGTAAAGGTTATTTAAGAATGACTATAAGAAGTGATAAAAATGAAATTCTTGAAAGAGTAAAACAAAATATAGTTGAGTATGTAGATAAAAGGGCGAAACAAAATAATTTAAGAGCAAATTATACTTATAATGACTATTTCCCAGTTACTCGTAATCATAAAGGGAGCGTAGACTCTATAATAGAGGCTGCTAAAAAATTAAATTATAAAATTAGTTTTTTAGACTCGGCTTATAGGGCTTCAGAAGACTTTGGAGTTTATACGGAAAAGGTAGAGGGGGCTATTTTCTATATTGGAAATGGTGAAAATTATCCAAGTATTCATACTGACAAATACGATTTTAGAGATAGACTAATTGAGATAGGTGCAGATTTATATATGGAATTATTAGAAATTTAGTTCATATAATTAGCTAAGTTTAGATTAATAATGATAACAATATATACAGATATGGAAAGGAGAGTATGGTATTTTAATTGACAAATATATCATACGATAAATTAATGAATGATAAAAGGATAAAGATACTTAGGGATATGGATACGGGTAAAGCTATTAACAAACTGGCTTTACCAGCTATAATAGGATTTATGGTTATGGCTATATATAATGTGGCTGATACTGTATTTGTATCTTGGTGGAGTTATAAAGGTGCTGGTGCGGTTCAGGTTTTATTTCCGATAATGATGCTAGCTTCTGCTATTGGGCTTACATTTGGCATAGGTGGTGGAAGTTATATATCTCGTTTACTAGGTCAAAATAAGTCGAAGATGGCAAACTCCGTTGTGACCACATCATTATATACGGGATTGTTTATAGGAATTATATATATAGCTTTTAGTTTATTTTATCTTGGGGATATAGTAAAGATTTTTGGAGCGTCTGGTGAGATAATAGAACTTTCTATATTATATGGTAGGTATATAATTATAGGTTCTATTTTTGTTATAGCGAGTATGGTATTAAATAACTCTCTTAGAGCTGAGGGTAGCGCTAAGTATTCTATGATTGGTATGGGGCTTGGTTCGCTGATTAATATTGTATTAGACCCGATTTTTATATTTACATTAGACCTAGGCATAGAGGGTGCTGCAATTGCTACTATGCTATCACAAGCTATATCATGTGGGATATTATATCAATTTTATTTGAGAAAAAAGACTTTACTATGTATTCATCCTAGATATTTTAAGTTTGATGTGCATATATATTCTGAAGTTTTAAAAATAGGCATACCTACATTTTTTAGACAATTTTTATTTAGTATTGCAATGGGGCTTTTAAATAAAGGTGCTGATGTTGTTGGCGGAGAATACTTATTGTCTGCTATGGGAATAGCTATAAAAGTTACATCTATGATGGGCTTTTTTATATTTGGTATGGGGCAAGGGTTACAACCTGTTGTTGGATATAATTATGGTGCTAATAATATAAAAAGGGTTTTATCTGCCCAGCGTCACGGATTTATAAAGACTACTATTGGAACGAGTATAGGTGTAGCTATTTTAGTCGTTTTTGCAAATCAAATAATTTCGGTATTTACTAAAGAGCCTAAAGTTATAGAGTATGGTGTAGTTGCTATTAGGTCATTATCTTTAGCCCTAATATTTATGGCTATATCTAATACAGTAGCGATAGTTTTTCAAGCTATTGGACATGGTAGAGCAGCTATGCTATTTTCGGTACTTAGACAGGGCATATTATTTATACCAGCGATAATTATTTTGCCTAAGTATTTTGGAGCTACAGGACTTATTTATGCCCAATTTGTAGCTGACTTTTTAACTTTTGTAATATCTTTAATTGTATATATTCCTTTTTTAAAGAATGAACGACAAAAATTAGAAAATGTTACGATTTATTAACATTGTCATTTTAATAGTATTTTTTTGTAATATTTTTCAATTGTATTTAAAAGCTATTCTGAAATTGATATAATTAAAAAGATGAGCTTTATAAGTTTATAGATTTGTTTGAGGATTTAATTACAAGGAGGTCAATTTATGAACAAAAAAATCAAATTATTTATTTTAAGTTTTGTCATTATGAGTTTGATTATAGTAGTTTCATTCGCTAATCAAGATGGCATTACGGCCAGTGTTATTCAAAGACCTAGTGATGATGAAGTTACACAATTGGTAAAAAGTATTTTCCCTAATAATTTACCAGATGGCATTATTCAAAATGCTACGATTGAATATGGTGGAAATTCAAATGTTCAGATTGGTACATTTAGTGGTGCTAAAAATAATGGCTCACCAATACTTCAGTTTGATGATGGTGTGGCTTTGAGTTCTGGTAATCTAAAACAAGATTTAGAATTATCAGATTCAAAATATCCAAGTACCAATGGAAATACATGTAGTAATAAAGTTAGAAGTAGATTGGATAGGATCACAATACAAGGTAAACAATTAGATAGGGTGTATGATTATGCCCGTTTAAAATTTGATATGGTTTTACCTGCTGGTTCTGAAGATAAAGATATAATTTTACAATACGCTTTTGGTTCAGAAGAGTATATGAAGTATTCGGATTCTAATTATAATGATAGATTTGCGGTAATGATAAATGGTGAGAATTGTGCTAAAGTTCCTCAAACAGATGAATATATAGCCATAAATACTGTGAATCAAGTTACAAATACTGAGTTTTTTAGACCTAATATGAATTATAAAGGAATAGAATCTTTAGGTTTAAAAGTTCCGTTGAATGGACTTACTAAAACTTTTTATGCTAGTTCCAAGCTACATGCAGGGGTTAACACTATAGAGTTTGTTATTGGTGATGTTGGAGACCAGACTTATGACTCTGTACTTTTTGTTAAAGCTAAAAGTTTTAAATTTGAAAAGTTTGATCCAGGAACATTAAGCATAGAGAAAAATGGCGGAAATATAGTTGTAAATAGAGTTAGAGAAGATGGGGTTACTCCAGCTACTCATGCAAATGTGTCATTTACAGCTATTATTGAGAAATTAGATGGTTCAAAGGTTGAAAAAATCTATTCAATCTCTGATGATGAGTCCAGTGTAGTATTGGAGGTTAATGCCCAAAATGAGGATGACCCTAATAAACTTCCGTTTAATACAGCGAAAATAACTATTAAAGATGCTACAATGGGTTCAAAAATAGATGTTAATAAGGATAAAATTTTAGTTGCAATTCCAGCTCCACATCTTACTAAAGTTAAACAATCTGGTAATAACTATGATCTTAAAATAAAGGGACTTCCTAATGCTGTTGTTGTATTAAAAATAGATGGAGTGCCTCAAAATATAACTTTGGATGCAAATGGAGAAAGTACACTGACAAATGTAGCTGCAGGAGTATATCAAGCTACTCAGACATCAAATGGTGTAGTTAGTGCAAATTCAAACAAATTAACAGTTACAAAACCGCCTATTATTACTGGTAATACAGGTGCCTTTGATGAACATGTTATTACAAAAGGTGATGCTTATGACATCGATCAATTAGGTGTAACGGCTAAAACTTCATTAGGGGTAAGTATTCCTACTGGAGCAAATTTCAGTGTTGATGATACTTTAGACATTAATAATGCTGGTATATACACTATTACTTGGGAGGCTAAAGATAGTGGATTTACTACTACAAAGACTAAAGTAATTAAAGTTAAGCCTAAGGCACCACAGATATTTAATAAGAATTTTAAAGATTCGATTATAAATATAAAAGGTGAGCCGAACGCTACTGTAACTATATGGAAAAACGGAGTTAAACAAGAGGATATAGTTCTTGATGCAAATGGAGACGGAATTATATTAGACCCACCAGATGGAAGTTATGAAGCTAAGCAAGTTGTAAATGGTGTTGAGAGTGATGCGGTTGGAAGTGTGACTATAAATAGAAAATACACTAAGCCTGAGATAACTCTTAACGGAAATGCAACTATAGAGCTTATTTATGGCACTGCTAATGATACGTACACAGAGCAGGGTGCTACGGTTAACGATAATGAGGATGACAATAAGCAAGGGGCTATGCTTGGCAACATAAATGGAGATTTAACCGAAAAAGTTGAAATCGAAAATTCTATGATTGACAAAAATGGCGATTCTATAAGTATTCCTAATCCAGCTTTACAAAGAGCGGGAGCACCTATAAACGGAGCTTGGAACACGTTTAAGCCTTTCGTTGGTAAATATGTTTTAAAATATAAGGTTAAAGATTCAGACGATTATGAGGGATTGGCTACTAGAAAAGTTAAGGTATATCCAGATAAGCCGAATCAATCTGTACCTGCGACTAATATAAATGCTGAGATAGATGTAGACGCTCTTTCTTCTGCGACAATTTATTTATACAATGAAGCGGGAGAACCTATAAATATTGTTGATGGACAAATAGTTGTTGCTGATTCTAGTGAAGAACATCAATGGGATAAGCATGCATGGATAAAGATGGAAGATGGAGCTAAGATTAGTTCTACTGTAAGTGGTAAATTTACTGGTTTAGAGTTTAATCAAAAGTATAGATTACGTCAAAGATTATATGGAGTAGATTCAGAACTTACAGACCCAATTTTAGTAAGTTATCCTGCTGATTCACCTGTAGTGACCTTAAAAGGACTTGCTAACCAAGTTATGGTTATGGGTGACACTTATCATGAAAAAGGTGCTGATGGCTTAGATGGACGTGAACACACTGCAGATGTAGTTATAGATGATAGTGAGCTTGATACAAATACAGTTGGAGTATATAAAATCAAGTACACAGTTACTGATTCTGTAAACCATAAAACTGCTACTGTATATAGAACTGTAGTAGTTAAGCCGCCTAGTCCAAGTGTTGTTATAGGTGATTATGTAAATGGTTCATTTAGTGCGAATCCAAATGGTAATGATATAAAGATTATAGGCTCAAATGTTACTACTGGTGCAGCGACTCAAGTTTTCCAAGTTGTAAAGGGCGTTAAACCTAATGGGGCGTTATATAAGAAAATTCCTAATTCGGATATAAATAATGCGGTTACAATACTTGAAAATCTTGAAAAGACTGATAATACTTCAGAGAGCTTTGCGGTATTCCAAACTATATCAGATATTCAAAGTGCTAAAACTTATTTTGATATTAAAAAAGATAACACTATGCCAGTTGTTAAGATGAATGATGGTAAAAAAGTTATAACTATCAAAAAAGGTGAAGCGATAACAATTGATAATACTATGGCAACCGCTAAGGATGAAGAAGATGGGAATATAACTTCAAAAATTAGAATTTATACAGGAGTAGATAAAAATACTGGAAAAGTTAAAGGAGCTTCTAACACATCAATTAGTTTAAATTCTAATGATACAAAAACAGTTGGACATAAGTATTTTTATTATTCAGTGAAAGATAGTGATGGGAACTCTGTTTTAGCAGTATGTCAGCTTGATATTTTACCTCTTGCTCCGACAGTTACTCCTAATGGAGACGAGTTAATTGTTACAGGGGCAGAGCCAAATTCAGAAGTAGAAATATTTATAGTTGATGATGGGGGTAATAAGAAACTTGTTGCTAGTGCAAAGGCTAATGCCAATGGAAAAGTTACGTTTAACAATTTAGAAAATGGTAAATATGTTGCTAAACAGTTATCAAATGCATTAGAAAGCGGATATTCTGATGAAGTTGCATTTAAGAATCCTGCTTATGTATCTGTAAAATTATTAGATGATAAAAATCAACCGATTGTCGATACAGAAGTAATTACTATGGATAATGGCGTTGCTAAGAAAGCTAAAACAGATGCGAATGGTATAGCTAGATTTGGAGTTGATAGTGAAGATGATAAATACGATATAGTATTTTCAAAAGGTGATACTCAATATGTAGTTGAAGCTATTTCGTCAATTGATAATACAGAGATACACACTAAAACTGAAATAGTTGGTTCTTTACGAGATGAGAATGGTATTATTGTTGATTTAGATAGCGACTCAGTTAAAATCACATTAAAAGTTAAAAAATCTGACGAATATGTAGAAACTACGAAAGCTAAGGTGCTTTATATACACGGTGAATACCTTCTTTCAGGACTTTCTCCAAACAAGGAGTATTTACTTGATATTGAGGACAAAGCGAGCAACGGCACTTTAAATAGTATAGCTGAAATAAAACTTTTGTCAGGAAGTTTAAATAGTGTTAAAGTAATTGATGGTAATTTAAATTACAAGGTTGTAAAAAATTCTTCTGGAACTCCGCTTTCGGGTGTTGAAGTTACTCTATATCATCCAGATAGAGATGGAAATCCAGATTACTCATTAGGTAAGATACAATTACCTAATATAAATGGAATTAAAGATAACAACGTAAATGGTTCTAAAACAGATTCTAAGGGTAAGTATGGATATAGTGTTCATGATGCTGAAGAATATGTAGCGGTATATAGTAAATCTGGGTATAAAGATGTTATTAAAGTTTTAAGTAGTTCAGAGGGGAATCTTTTATCAGAAGATGTTGTAATGAAAGCTGGTTCGAACCCAAGTTCAAGCAAGAGTAAGACAGATACTAAATCAAATGGTTCGTCTTTAGCGGGTGGTTCAAGCAAGAAATCTAGCAGTAAAAAATCTAGTGGTGGAAGCTCTGGTGGTAGAACTTCGACTCCTGTAAGAACAGTTGGAAATACAGTTAATAATATAGATACTAGAACTCAAAACGCTAACAATGCTAATATATCTTCTGCAAATGCTGTAAATAATAGATATAAAGGAAACGATAAAGAACTTGTTACTTCTAAGGATTCTGTATCATATTCATTAGATAAAGACCAAAAGTTTGATTCTGTTGTTGAGCAACCTAAGAAGGGTAGAGTTTATATAAACCCAGTTACAGGAAATATGGCATATATTCCTAACAACGGTGCTACAGGTAGTGATGATTTTAAAATTGAAACTTCTAATCTAAATGGCGAGAAGAAAATTGTTTCAAAAGAGGTATTTCTATCAAAATCAAATTCAAATAGTATGAATCAAGCTCCAAATACAGTAAAGATGGAACTTTCATCAGATAGAAAAACTGGCTTTGAAGGTCAAGATTTTACATTTGATATAGATTTAAAGAACTATATGCCTACAACTGCTAAAAATGCTACTGTAGCAATTAAAATTCCAAATGGATTTGAAAAGAGCAAATATTCTAAGCTTAATGTAGTAGATGGTCATATTATAATCCCTGTAAAGGATATTAAAGCGGGTGATATCGATAAAATTTCAATTAGACTTAAAGCTTTAAAGGGAGTTAAACATGACACTGAAATAACTGGTCTTGTAGAAGTTGAAGGTGGAAGCCAAATTTATCCTATCAACGTATCAAATGCTAAATTTAAGGTTTATGAAGTTGATAAACTTTACTCTGTTAAGCCTTATATTAAAGGTATGCCAGATGGTAAGGTTTATAAAAATAAGCATGTTACAAGAGCTGAAATAGCTACTATGCTAAGTGTATGCTTACAAAATGAAAATGAGCCTTATAGAAATAACAAATCAACTAACTTTACTGATGTAAACGCTGGAGATTGGTATAGTAAATATGTTGAAGATGCAGTTAGATATGGATTATTTGGTGGATTTAAAGATGGAACATTTAGACCAAATAAAGATATAACTAGAGCTGAATTATCTAAAGTTATTGGTAATTACTTTATGATTAGTCACTCAGAAGCAAATCCTATTCATAGATTTAATGATGTTGATGGACATTGGGCTGAAGATGAGATAAACGCTCTTAAACGATATAAAATTATAGCTGGTTATCCAAATGGTGGTTTTGGTCCTGATGATTATATGACTAGAGAAACTGCTATTAAGATGATAAACGGAATGTTGTTTAGAGAAACTATAGGGGTTAAGCAATCTTCGTTTAGTGATTTAAGTTTAGATGATTGGGCTTCTGGAGATATTGAAGCTGCGTATAGAGGATATAGATTTATGATGAACGATCAAGGTGAATTTACTCTTGATTGGGATAAACATTAATAGTTTAATAATTAAAATCGGATAGCTGAGAGGCTATCCGATTTTTTAGCTTGTATTTCAAATAGATTGAAAATTTGATATAATAAAATGTTGATATAATTATACTATTAAATAATTTATCTAATTAAACTTGTGAGGATTAAAAATATAATATGATAAATGAAAAAATATTAAATAATAATTTGATTTTTTTAGGTAAAAAATTAGATGTACGCTCTGTTAGTTTTGGGTTTTGGATAAAGACTGGTGTGATAACTGAAAACGCTATTGATAACGGGATAACTCATTTTCTTGAACATATGCTATTTAAAGGTACAGAACTTCATGATAGTAAAAAAATAGCTTATATTAGTGATTTGCTTGGTGGAAATATTAATGCATATACTACTAAGGAAATGGTATGTTTATATGGTAAAGTTTTAGATGAGGATTTTAAAAAAGCACTTGAGTTGCTTTGCGATATGTTAAATAAACCAAAGCTTTGTGATGAAGATATACAAAAAGAAAAAAAGGTTATATGGGATGAAATCGCTATGTATAATGATTCTCCAGAAGAGTTAGGATATGATGAGTTATGTAAGGTGTTATTTCCTAATCAGAATTACGGCATGCCTATATTAGGAGATAAAGATAATGTAAATGGTTTTACTAAAGAGAGACTAGAAAATTATTATAAAAAGTATTTTTCTACAGGTAATATTGTATTTAGTATAGCTGGGAATTTTGATGAAAAAATGACTGTTCAGTTTTTGGAAAATGCATTTACTGAAAATGTTTCTGTTATGGAAAATCAAAATTGTGATAATCATATTAAGCTTAGTGGTGGATATAGTTATACTGAAAAAGATTTAGAGCAGATACATGTTCATATTGGATTTAAAGGTTTAAAATTTAATCATAGGGATAGTTATTGTTTATTAGCTCTTAGCAATATTTTGGGTGGAAGTACAAGTAGTCGGTTGTTTCAAAGGATTAGAGAAGAACATGGTTTAGCTTATAGTATAGATACACAACCTGTTTTTTATAAAGAGGCTGGTTTTTTTAACCTTTATTTTTCTAGTTCTAGTGGTGAAATTGAAAACGCTATAGAACATATTATATATGAATTAAAAAATATAAAGAACTTTGAAATATCTAGTGATGAATTTGAGATAGCTATTAGTAGTCTTAAAATAAATTATTTAATGGGACTTGAGAGTAGTGAAGAATATATGAATTTTATGGCTAAGTCATATTATTATTTAGATAGAATTATAGATATTGATGAAATAGTTAAAAATATAGAGCTTATAACTATTGAGAGAATAAAAACATTAGCAAATCAAATACTAAATTCTAATACATTTGCTATATCAATAGTTGGACAGTTTTCAGACGAAAAAACAAAATATATTTATGATAAAATATGTAAAGAGTTAGATGATTAAATAAAAATAAATTTAGTGGAGGAAAATATGAAAGTAAAAATTATAAATAATTCAGGATTGGCATTGCCAGAATATAAAACTGAGGGTTCGTCAGGTATGGACTTATATTGTGCGGAGGAAAGTGTAACTTTGGATTCTTTAGAACGTACACTTGTTTCGACGGGGATATTTTTAGAAATACCTCTTGGATATGAAGCGCAAGTTAGACCTAGAAGTGGACTTTCTATTAAACATGGTATTAGTCTTATTAATGCTATAGGAACCATTGATAGCGATTATAGGGGGGAGTTAAAAATTCCTGTTGTAAATCTTTCAAAAGAGCCTTATACAATTAAACGTGGTGAAAGAATTGCTCAAATAGTTTTTATGAAGGTAGAAATAGCTGATTGGGTTGAAGTAGAGGAAATTGGAGATACTAAACGTGGAGAAGGTGGATTTGGCTCGACTGGATTTTAGTATAAAGCAAAGTTTAGGTATGGAGGCAAAAGGTGGCTACTAAGAAAACTGATGTAAAAAAAACAAATTCGACTAGAAAAAAACAAAAAAATGAAAATTCAAAAAATAAAAAAAGTAAATCTAGTCGAAGGACAAAGAAAACTAATACTAGACAATCGGTTATAATATATGAATTAAAATTAATAGCTTTGATTACATTTACTATTATTCTTATTGCATCACTACATTCAAATGCAATAGGCATATTTGGATTATATGCTAAGAATACAATATTAGGTTTATTTTCACGCTCGGGATATATTTTTCCTTATGTATTTTTTGCGGTGATATTTTTTAAAATGAATTCGTATTTTAAAAAGGTTAGAGTTAAATATATACTCGGAAGTTTATTGTTATTTTTAGCTGTATTGATAGTGTTTAGTTCAAGAGAATATGAAATTATTACTGAGGCTTTTAAGTTTAAAAAGTTGTCGGTTATTTCGTTTGCGGGTATGATTGAGTCTTTTAAAAATGGGATTCAATTACAAGGCGGTGGAGCTTTAGGCAATGTACTAAGCTTTATTATGATTAATTTTTTTGGTTTGATTGGGACTTATATTATAGCCTTTTGTATGTTTATTGGTACTTTTATTTTATTTAAAAAGAAAAGTTTTAAGCAGATAGTTAATGATTCTATTGAGAAAAAACAGATTAAAAAATCAAATAAAGTAGTAAGCGTTAAGTCTGATGAGTCTATATCTGCTAATCAAATAAATAAGGCTAGAGCTAATGCTATAAAGAGTAAAAATTCAGATGAAAATCAGAAAATTATAAATCTTAAAAAGGTGACTGAACTACCTAAACTAGACCCTAGATATTTTAAAGATTCAAAAAATATAAGTGACATTGCAAAACAAGATGTTGTAAAACAAGATATTCAAATTGAAAATGATGAAATTGAAATGGATGAAATTGAAACTAAACCAGAGATTAAGTTAAATACATTTAATAGGGATAAGGATATAGAAGTTAAAACTCAAAATATTGAGTCTAAAAATATAGAAACTGAAAAAGTTGAAACGGGAAAAGTAGAATCTCAGCCTATATCTAAAGCTGAGGAAAAAAAGATTATAGAAACTATGGATAATAGTCAAAAATCTTTATACGAAGATTATGTTATGCCAAGTGTTGAGTTATTAAATATAAATAAGGATTTAACTCAAACTTCTTCTAAAAAGTATTTGCTTGATAACGCAAAAACTCTCGAAGAAACATTAAACAATTTTGGTGTATCGGTAAAAGTTACACAAGTTACTCAAGGGCCTAGTATTACTATGTATGAACTACAACCTAGCGTTGGGGTTAAAATTTCTAAAATTATGGGGCTTAGTGATGATATTGCTTTAAATTTAGCTGTTAGTCATGTTAGAGTAGCGCCTATTGTTGGTAAAGTTGCGATAGGAATAGAAGTTCCAAACAAAGATACATCTATGGTTATGATGAGAGACGTTATTGAAACTAAGGAATTTGAAGGGGCTAAATCAAAATTGAGTTTTGTTTTAGGTAAAAATATATCTGGCAAACCGATTATAGGTGATTTATCGAAAATGCCTCATTTACTTATCGCTGGTGCTACTGGTTCTGGTAAAAGTGTATGCGTAAACACTATTATTAACTCTATATTATTTAATGCTACACCTGATGAGGTAAAACTTCTTATGATAGACCCAAAAGTGGTAGAATTAAATAATTATAATGGAATACCTCATTTGATATTGCCAGTTGTGACTGACCCTAAAAAAGCAGCTATAGCTCTAAACTGGGGAGTTACTGAAATGACTAGACGTTATCAATTATTTGCTGAAAATGGCGTAAAAGATATGAAAGGCTATAATCAAAAGGCTAAAAAGTTTAATGCAGAACTACAAACAGAGTCTAACTCTGATGAAAATGTAGAGAAACCAGCTCAACAAAGAATGGAGATATTACCTCAAATAGTGATAATCATAGATGAGCTTGCGGATTTGATGATGGTTGCTGCAAATGCGGTTGAAGACGCTATATGTAGACTTGCTCAGATGGCAAGGGCAGCAGGACTACATTTAATTGTGGCTACACAAAGACCATCAGTTGATGTTATCACAGGTGTTATAAAAGCTAATATCCCGTCAAGGATAGCATTTGCTGTATCGTCGCAGACAGATTCACGAACTATTATAGACATGGGTGGAGCGGAAAAACTTTTAGGTAAGGGCGATATGCTTTATTATCCAGTTGGAGAAGCTAAGCCTATAAGGGTACAAGGTGCGTTTTTATCAGAAGAAGAAATAAATAGAGTTGTAGAATTTGTTAAAATACAGTCTAAGGGTGAAGAATATAGAGAGGAAATTTTAGATTCTAAATCTATTAGTTCATCGAGAAATGATGAATATGAAGATGAGTATTTAAAAGATGCTATACAGTTAGTGGTTCAAACTCAGTCTGCATCGGCTTCTATGTTACAGAGAAAGTTTAGAATAGGTTATAATAGAGCGGGTAGATTGATGGATGAAATGGAAGAGAGGGGCATAGTGGGTGCATCTCAAGGGAGTAAAGCTAGAGAAGTTTTAATTACACTAGAAGAATTAAATGGGGAAGTACAAGAAACATAGGGGTGAATAATGGATTATAGAGTTTATTTTGAAACACTTGGTTGTCCTAAAAATCAAGTGGATTCAGAAATTATGATTGGCATTTTAAAAGAGCATGCTTTTTATATAACGAGTGAAATTGAGGAAGCGGATATTATAGTAGTAAATACATGTGGATTTATTGAAGACGCTAAGACAGAATCAATAAATACGATATTAGAACTTTTGCAATATAAGGAGTTTGGAAGGTGTAAATATTTTATAACTGCTGGTTGTTTAGTTGAAAGATACGCTGATGAGTTAAAAGAATCTATACCAGAGATAGATGGTTTTATAGGAACTACTCAGTTTGAGGATATAGTAGAAATTATTTCTGAGATAGAAGAGAATAATCAAACAGTTATAAAGGTTGGAGAAATTGATAAGCTATTAAAGGAGAATGTACCTAGAATACTTACTACGCCTAGACATTTTGCTTATCTTAAAATATCTGAGGGTTGTGATAATAGATGTACTTATTGTATTATCCCTATGCTTAGAGGGAAATATCGCAGTAGAAAAATCGAGGATATAGTTAATGAGGCTATGTTTTTAGCAAAACAAGGGGTTAAAGAGTTAATACTTATAGCCCAAGATGTCACTAGATATGGGATAGATTTATACGATGATTTAATGCTTTATAAATTACTTGAAAGGTTAAACGATATTGATGGTATAGAGTGGATAAGACTTCAGTATTGTTATCCAGATGTTATTGACGATAGGTTGATAGAGGCTATAGCGAGGATTCCTAAAGTTGCAAAATATATTGATATTCCAACTCAACATGCAAGTAATGATGTTTTAAAGAGGATGAATCGTCATACTTCTAAAGAACAGATTAGAGAAGTTGTAAATAAACTTAGGGGTAAATGTCCAAATATTGCTATTAGAACTACAATAATAGTGGGCTTTCCAGCTGAAACAGAACAAGAGTTTAATGAATTATTAGATTTTGTTGATGAGATGAAATTTGAAAAACTTGGGGTATTTACATATTCGCTTGAAGAAAATACACCAGCTGCTAAAATGCCAAATCAGATAGATGAAGATATAAAAGAAGAAAGAAAAGCGAAATTACTAGAGCTTCAGCTTGGTATTTCAGAGAGAATTTGTGCTAAAAAAATTGGTGAAACGCTTAGAGTTATAGTTGAAGAAAGTATTCCAGATGAGAATATTTACGTTGGAAGAACAGAGTATGATTCACCTGAGATTGATGGTGTAGTGTATGTTCATACACAAGAAGAATTAACATTAGGTGAGATATATAGGGTTAAAATTAAAGACGCTATGGAATATGATTTAATAGGAGAGTATTAATATGATGAATTTACCAAATCAATTGACTATGTTAAGGGTAATATTAATTCCGATTTTTATGTTTTATTTATTAAAGGGAACGAGTAGTGGTGATATGATTGCTTTAGTGATTTTTGCTATAGCTTCATTTACCGACTTTTTAGATGGATATATTGCAAGGTCGAGAAATTTAGTAACTAATTTTGGGAAATTTATTGACCCGCTTGCAGATAAATTACTTGTAACTGCTGCATTTTTATGTTTTGTGCAACTTGGTAGAGTTCAAGCTTGGGTTGTGTTTATTATAGTAGCTAGAGAGTTTATAGTAAGTATATTTAGAGCTATTGCCGCAGCTGATGGCATAGTTATTGCTGCAAGTATATATGGTAAGTTAAAAACTATTTCTCAAATGATTGCGGTTATAATACTCCTATTAAATAACTACCCATTTAGTATGTTTAATATCCCTATGGATTTGATTATGATTTATATAGCGACTGGATTAACCCTACTTTCTGGATTTGATTATATTTATAAAAATAAAAATGTTATAAGCGAGAAATAATTATTTGAATTATTTACAAAATATGGTATACTTTAATAAAGTGTTATTGAATATAGATTCTAGTAATTAATAGTATTTTAATAATATAAAATATTATTAATTACTATAACTTTTAAAATGATTTATGTATTATTTTTATATTTTCGATAACAGTTCTTTATTTATAATGTGTAATTTACTTGCATGTTATAAAATAATATAAATTTATATATATTCAACAATTTACTGTCAAAAAAGCGTTAAATGGAACAAGATATTTTTTCGGCTAAAAATTCAACTTGTTTGAGCGTAGCGAGTTTTGTGTTTTAGGTGAAAATATTAAGCGAGTAGCATTTTTTTATTAAAATTTATAAGGCGTATTATTAATAGTACTTTATGTTAAGACTTATTTGTGTAAATTTTGAATAAATAGTGGAGGAATATATGAAAGCTTGTATTTTAAGTGTTGGTACTGAGATTTTAATGGGTCAGATATTAAATACAAATACTAAGTATTTATCAGAGAGATTAAATGAATATGGTATATCTGTTTTACATCATGTGTCTGTAGGTGATAATCCTAATAGGCTTAAAGACATATTAGAGCTTTATTTAGACAAAGTTGATATGATTGTTACTACTGGCGGTCTTGGACCTACACAAGACGATATAACTAAAGAAATTGTTGCCGAAGTTATGCAAACCGAGTTAAAACTTGATGAACAAATCTATTCTGAAATAAAGAGTTATTTTGAGAAATCAGGTAGAGAAATGACTCCAAATAATAAAAAACAAGCATTTATACCTGAAAATTCTATCGCTTTAAAAAATGATTACGGAACTGCTCCAGGGATTTATATAAACAAAAATTCTAAGCATGTATTTTTACTTCCTGGACCTCCTAGAGAAATGAAACCGATGTTTGAAAATCAGATGGTTACTATACTTAAAACATTTAATGAAAAGTTTATCGTTTCAAAACATCTTAGGGTCTTTGGAATAGGCGAGTCTGCTGTTGAAGATAAGTTAATTCCGCTTATAGATAAACAGAGTAATCCTACTATTGCTACATATGCAAAGACTGGTAATGTAGAAATTAGAGTTACTGCAACTGGGGAAAGTAAAAATCAAGCTGATGATATACTTAAACCTACTGTAAAACAGATACAAAATATACTTGGTGATAAGATTTATAGTTTAGATGGTGAGGATTTACACTCTGTAGTTGCAAAAGAGCTTATAGATAGGGATATTACACTATCTATTGCTGAATCTTGTACAGGAGGATTGCTCTCTACTAGGCTTACGGAAGTTTCAGGCGTTTCATCAGTTTTTAAATTTGGAGTGGTTACTTATAGTAATGAGTCTAAGGTAAATGTTTTAGGCGTATCGGAACAAACTCTTAATGAATATGGTGCTGTTAGTGAACAAGTTGCTACTCAAATGTTAGAGGGTTTACAAAACATAGTAAATACAGATATATATCTTAGTATTACGGGGATAGCTGGACCAAGCGGTTTTACAGATAAAAAGCCAGTTGGACTTGTGTATATTGCTATTAAGTATAAAGGTGATGTTGATATATATAAATTTAACTTTAATGGTGATAGGGAAAAGATTAGAGAATATAGTGTATTAAATTCTTTAAATATTATAAGACAAAAAATAATCTAGGGTATTGACTTAAATTTTTGTTCTTGTATAATGTATATAGAACATACGTTCTTTAAGGAGGATATAAATGGCTAAAGATACTAAAAGTTTGGGAGTTAATAATATTGATAAGGATAATATAAAAGAAAGAGCTAAGGCGCTTGATGAAGTGTTAAGTCAGATTGAAAAACAACACGGAAAAGGTGCTATCATGAAGCTTGGTGATAATACAAATAAAATGAACGTTGAAAGTACGCCAACTGGTGCTTTAAGTTTAGATATTGCACTTGGTATAGGTGGAATACCAAAGGGTAGAATAATCGAAATATATGGACCAGAGTCATCTGGAAAAACAACTGTCACATTACATATGATAGCAGAATCTCAAAAGCAAGGTGGAGTGGCTGCTTTTATAGATGCCGAGCATGCTCTTGACCCTCAATATGCTAGTAATATAGGTGTTGATATAGATAATTTGATTTTGTCACAGCCTGATACTGGTGAACAAGCACTTGAGATAGTGGACGCTCTTGTTAGGAGTTCAGCTGTTGATATTATAGTTATTGACTCTGTGGCTGCACTTGTGCCTAAAGCTGAAATAACTGGAGAAATGGGCGATAGCCATATGGGGCTTCAAGCTCGACTTATGTCACAAGCGCTTCGTAAATTGACTGCGATAGTTAAAAAATCTAATACTACAGTTATATTTATAAATCAGTTAAGAATGAAAATTGGGGTTATGTTTGGAAGTCCAGAAACTACTACAGGTGGAAATGCTTTAAAGTTCTATGCTTCTGTTAGACTAGATGTTAGAAAAGTTGACCCAATTAAAGAAAATGGAGAAATAATAGGAAATAGGGTTAAGGTTAAAGTTGTTAAAAATAAAGTTGCTCCTCCGTTTAAAATAGCTGAGTTTGATATTATGTATGGAGAGGGGATTTCTATAGTAGGGAACATTTTAGATGCCGCTGTAGATGCTGAAATAGTAAAAAAAGCTGGTGCTTGGTTTAGCTATAATGGAGAAAAATTAGGTCAAGGTCGTGAAAATTCTAAAAAATATCTTTTAGATAATCCTGAAATTATGGACGAAATAGAACTTGGTGTAAGGAATTATTATTCATTAACATCTAAAGAAATAGAGTCTGAAGAATAAAGAAATAAAATTAATATTTTAACATACGAAATAAGCTGAAACTATAGTGTTTCAGCTTATTTGCATTCTTGACACTGGTAATAAAAAATTATACAATGTTTATGTGGTATGTTTTATTTTATAATGAATTTTAAAATGTATTTTGAAAAAATTAAATTTATTTATGAGGAGGTGAATAGTAAAACAGATGATGACAACAATTTTAGCAGTTGTGGTAGCTGTGCCACTAGCGTTAGTGGTCGGTTATTTTTTGAGAAAACAAACTGCGGAGAAAAAAATTAAAAGCGCTGAAGAAAAGGCACATTCTATTATAGTTGAAGCTACTAAGGCTGCAGAGACTACTAAAAAAGAGAAAATTCTTGAAGCTAAAGAAGAAATTCATAAAATGCGTTCTGAATTAGATAAAGAGAAAAAAGAGTTTCGTTCAGAAAATCAAAGAGCTGAAAGACGACTTTTCCAAAGAGAAGAAACTTTGGACAAAAAATCAGATAACTTAGAACGAAAAGAAGAAAGTTTAGCTAAAAAAAGAAAAGAAGTCGCTGAAAAACAAACTAAAGTAGATGAACTTTTCCAAAAACAGATACAAGAATTAGAAAGAATTTCGGGACTTACTATCGAAGAAGCTAAGAAACAATTGCTTGATGATATAGAGAAAGAAGTTCAACATGATGCCGTTGTTATGATAAAAGATATTGAGAGTCGTGCAAAAGAAGAAGCTAATAAAAAAGCTAAAGATATAATAGCTTTTGCGATTCAAAAATGTGCGGCGGATTATGTTGCTGAGTCAACTGTATCAGTAGTAGCTTTACCAAATGATGAGATGAAAGGTCGAATTATTGGTAGAGAAGGAAGAAATATTAGGGCATTAGAAACTTTAACTGGAGTAGATTTAATTATAGATGATACTCCTGAGGCTGTTATACTATCGTGTTTCGATCCTATAAGGCGAGAAATTGCTAGGATGGCATTAGAAAAACTTATTACTGACGGAAGAATTCATCCTACTAGGATTGAGGAAATGGTGCAAAAATCAAGAAAAGAACTTGACCAACATATTAAAGAAGTTGGTGAAAATGCTACTTTTGATTGTGGAATACACAATTTACACCCTGAACTTATTAAATTGTTAGGAAGATTAAAGTATAGGACTAGTTATGGACAGAATGTTTTAAAACATTCGTTAGAAGTATCGTCACTTGCTGGACTTATGGCAGCTGAGCTTGGTGGTGATGTCAAAGTTGCTAAACGAGCTGGATTATTACATGATATAGGTAAAGCGTTAGATTATGAAATGGAAGGTACACATATTGAGATAGGTATGAATGTACTTAAAAAATATCGTGAATCTAAACATGTTATTCACGCTATGTGTACACATCATGGTGATTATGAACCTGAGACTATTGAAGCGGTTTTAGTTACTGCGGCTGATGCTTTATCAGCGGCTAGACCAGGGGCTAGACGTGAAACTTTGGATACTTATATTAAGAGGCTGGAAACATTAGAAACAATAGCTAATTCATACGAAGGAATTGATAATTCATTTGCTATTCAAGCTGGTAGGGAAATTAGAGTTATGGTATTACCTGATAAGGTAGACGATGATGGAATGGTTTTATTAGCTAGAGAAATTAGTAAAAGAATTGAAAATGAATTAGATTATCCTGGAAATATTAAGGTTCATGTAATTAGAGAATCACGAGCTGTTGACTATGCTAAGTAATTATGAAATATTATGCGCTACCAGATATACAAAATATTTGGTGGTGCATTTTTATTGAGTTAATATAGTATATTTTATAATTATTAAAACATAATTTTATTTATAAAAACATTAGTGATAATTAATGATTACGCTTGCGAGTATCAAACGTAATTCGTAAATCATCGCTTTGCTATAGGAAAAAAAGTAAGCATATGAAACTTGAATGCGAGTGTCAATTAATTCGAAAAAAAAAATAAATCTTATATTGCAATTGAAAATTTTTATCAATAGTGTTAAAATAATTTAGTGTTGTATTTTTAATTTCCATATAATAATCATAAGCGGAATTTAATAAAGCATTTTATATGAGGAGGTGGTTTTATATTAAAGTTAGCGTATCAAAACATAAAATATAGAAAGAGCTATTCTTTTACAACAATTATAATATCAGCAGTAACCATTTTTACTTTTTTATTGCTTTTAAATGTTTATTCAATGATAAACGCTGGTCTTGATTTATCTAAGAGTAGGATAGGAGCTGACGTTATATTAATAGCTAGTAATGGTGAATTTAAAAATGAGGAATTTTTATATTCAGTAAAGAAAACTACTAGATATTTTAATAAGGAACATGCGAATTTTATAGATGATTATGATGAAGTAAAAAGTAAGACGGAACAGTTTTATGTAAATGATCCGAATTTAAAGTATAAGGTTGTAGGTATTAATTTTGACACGGATTTTTTAGTAAAAACGTGGATGAAAAAAAATAATGAACAAGCTTTAGCTTTAGATGAAGCTGTTGTAGGTGCTGATATAGACGCAAATGATACAATACAAGTTATGGGTAAAACTTTTAAGGTGAAATCAAGCTTATATAAAACGGGAACGACTATGGATAATAGCGTTTTTGTGGATATGAATGTTGCAAGAGAGTATGCTGATAAGAGTATGAAAAAGTTTTATTTTAAAGGCAATAAAGTGGATGATTCTGTAACCGCTATTTTTATTAAACTCAAAGAAGGAAAAAGTGCTAGTAGATTTGTTGATAAAGTTAATTTTCATACAAATTATATTAAGGCTATTTCAAAGGCAGAATCTATATCGACATTAGAAAATTCAGTTATGGGTTTTGTTAAGATTATTTCTTATTTGGTATTGATTTTAGTTGTAAATGCTTTTTTAGCCCTATTTGGACGATATACAGCCCTTATGAAAGAAAGAAAAAAAGAGGTTGGTTATTTACGTTCTATTGGCTATGCAAAAGGGAGAGTATATTTAACATTGACATTTGAAATATTGATTCTTGCAGTTATAAGTGGATTGATAGGAAGTTTGGCAGTATTAATAACTATAACGCCAATACTAGATATTGTATCTAATAAATTTATGTTTCCTAAGGTATATTTAAGTGTAGGCAGTATATTAAAGATAGTAATTTCTGGTCCAGCGTTATCATTTTTATTAGGTATTATTTCTAGCTTTGTACCAGCTATTAAAACTGCTAGAATGGAACCTAGAGAAGCTATGGCAAGAGGAGAGATATAATGAATGTAATTAAATTAGTAGGCGTTTCTAAAGTGTATGATGACACTATTAAAGTTGAAACTCTAAAGAATATAAATTTAGAATTTCATCAAGGTAAGTTTATTTCTATTTCGGGACATTCTGGTATAGGAAAAAGTACCCTTTTATATATAATTGGTGGACTTATAGATGCTACAAGTGGTGATGTTTATTATAATGACGTTAAATTGAAAGATTTTTCATCTAAGCAAATGGATGAATTTAGAGCAAAAGAAATGTCATTTATATTCCAAGAGTATCAATTTGTTCAAGCGTTAAATTTAAGGGATAATCTTGTATTAAGTGCTAAGAACAACACTACATTAAACCATATTCATTTAGAAGCTAAGATTGATGAATATTTAAAAAGATTAAATTTATTTGAAAGAAAATTATTTTTGCCAAATCAGTTAAGTGGTGGTCAAAAGAGAAGAGCGATGTTTATCTCAGCTATAATCAAAGATTCTAGTTTTATTATAGCAGATGAACCTACAAACGATTTGGATGATAAGATGGTAGATGAGATGATTAAAATTCTTAACGAAGAAAAAGAAAAAGGTAGAGGAATAATTTTAGTTACTCATAATGACGATATAACAAAGACTGCGGATATTAAGTATTCTTTAAAATCTGGTATGTTAAATGAACTTTAGGAGGAATAATTAAACCATGGATAAAATAAAAAGCAATATAGGTTCAATTATTGCGATGATTTCTGGATTTTTGATGATAGGAGCTGTTAAGATATGGGCACCAGTTTGTCAAAAACAATTAGAGTTATTTTGGAAAAGTGGCGATGTTAAATTTACAAATATGAAATGCTACTATACAGAAAGAGTTGTAATATATTTATCAGTTATCCTTATAGTAATGATGATAATTGCTATTATAGAAAATACAAAACCTGTTGTAGTTCCATCTATTATAGCTTTTTTTATGTATATTAGTACAACTAAAGGCAATCTTGGTATTGGAATGTGTAAAACTGGTATAGGTATGCAATGTGAAGGTACAAGAACTTGGATATATGGTGTTGCGGTTGCTATTTTAGTTTCAGCACTTATTAACTTTTTTATGAAAAAAAGAGATAAGAGGAAGTAGTTTTATATTTTAGGAGGTGTTTTTTATATTTAAATTAGCGTTTTTTAATGTATTAAGAAGAAACACTCAATCCATATTGACTATTATAATAACAGCTGTAACAGTTGCTACATTATTGATGACTATAGTTATTATGAATGTTTTAAATGCTGGTATAGAAGAATCTGAGAAGAGGTTGGGAGCGGATATTATGCTTATTCCAACTAAAAGTAACTTAGATACTAGGACATTTTTATATTCTGGAGAATCTACAAATATTTATATTAACAAAAATGATTTGAAATTTCTTAAAGATTATCCAGAAATAGATAAAATGACTGAAGAGTTTTTTACTCATACTTTATCTGCTGGCTGTTGTACAGTTAATGAAAAATTGAGAATTGTAGGAATAAATAGGGAAACTGATTTTTTAATTAAACCTTGGATAGAAGAACAAAACATGGATGATTTATCCATAAATGAGGTTATAATTGGTGCAGATGTAGCTTTGCCATTAGGAACTAAAATGGGGCTTTTAGGTAAACCGTTTACACTTAAAGGTTCTCTATATAAAACTGGTACAGGAATGGATAGGACTTTATTTTTAGATATTGATGTGACTAGAAAACTTGCTGTTGATAAAATGCAAGAATCAATATTTCATGGTGAAGACCCTAATGATTTGATTACTGCATTATTTATAAAATTAAAACCAAATTCAGATATTAAAGCTGTTACTGATAGGATAAATTCTGAACAAGATGTTGCAATAGCGACCTCTAAGGCGGAAACCATAACCAAGTTAGAGGATTCGTTAAAAGGTTGGTATATGGTATTAGTGTTTATTATATCTATAGTGTTACTTAATTCTATACTTTCACTTTTTGGAAGATTTAATTTTTTAATGAAAAAAAGAAAGGGAGAGATTGGTTATTTAAGAGCTATAGGTGTGTCTAAACAAAAGATTTTTGCGAGTCTTATTTTTGAAATTTTTATAATAGCTATGATTGGTGGTGTTTTAGGTAGTGTATTAGTATTATTGGTGATAAACAATGTTTTAGCACTTGTTGCCGAACAATTTTTAACACCAAAAACTACTGTAACTATATATCAAATTATTAAAATATTTGTATATGGGCCAATATTGGCGTTTTTAGTGGGTATTGTATCGAGTATACTACCATTTTACAATTCTGCCAATATGGAACCGAGAGAAGCTATGGCAAAAGGGGTTAAATAGGTTTAAAAAGAGAGTAAAATTACGTTTTTTTTTAAGAAAAATCAAGATTGATATTGACAATCAGTGGCATTATGTATAATGTAATATGTAGTGCTATGAAATTGATATCCTATAATAATAATTTGGAGGTTGACTTGAGAAATAAATTTTTTATATTAATTACAGTTTTATTAGTATTTATTCAGTCAATGTCATTTATTTCTTTTGCAAATTCAACTTGGTTGTCTATTGCTGAAGATATGGCAGTTATATTGGACGAGGCATATACAATTTATGAAGATGGAGATGCTGAATTAGCTAAATCTAAAGTTAGTGAAGCTTATTTACAGCATTATGAGAAAAAGGGATTTGAAAAAATCACTATGATGTATATTTCAGGAAAGCGTGTTAGAGCGGTTGAATTACAATTTACTGTTGTTAAGCGTGGAATGAAAAATCATGAATCTAATGAAGTTATTAAGGCTGAGATTGATAAGTTAAAAGAAATGACAGTCAAGGATGCTAAATATCTTGATGGAGATACTGAGGAAGAGTCTGATTCTACATCAAATACAGAACAAGAACAAACGACCGCTTCAGATGGAGTAGGAACTAGAAATACAAGCAAAATATTTGTGGCTAGCTTTTTGATTATAGTGCGTGAGGGTGCTGAGGCTATGCTTATAGTAGCTGCTATACTGGCGTTCCTTATCAAAGTTGGAAGCAAAAAATCTATGAAATCAGTTTATATAGGAGTTGCACTTGCGTTAGTAGCGAGTTTTCTTGTAGCGGGACTACTTGAAATGTTAAACCTTTCTGGAAAGCAAAATGAAATATTTGAAGCTATAACTATAGCGGTTGCTGTTTTGATGCTTTTCTATGTAGGAAATTGGTTTCAATCTAAGTCAAGCGGCAATGAGTGGACTAAGTATATAGAAGGTCAAGTTAGTGGGTCTTTAGAAAAAGGCAGCGAGTTTTCATTAGCTTTTACAGCATTTCTTGCAGTTTTTAGAGAAGGTGCTGAAACAATACTATTTTATAAAGCGATTCCAAATGATAATTTAAGTGCAAAACTTGGTGGATTTCTTGCTGGATTAGTGGTACTTGGAATTATATATATACTTGTTAGATATTTAAGTTTAAGAATTCCGTTAAAACCATTTTTCCTTGTTACAAGTATTTTGATTTATATTATGGCGATATTATTTGTTGGAAGTATAGCTCCTGAGTTCCAAGAGGCAGGTGTATTAGAATTACATCTTGTTCCGGGACTTACTGTTAAGAGCTTTGGTTCACTGAATTGGTTGGGTGTATATCCTTATATCGAGACACTTGTCCCACAATTAATAGCTGTTATTATAGCTGTTTGTGGAACTATTAAACAATATTCAAAAGGTAAAAAATCTATATCTTAGAGCCGATTGAGATTAGATTTTATATACAAACATTAAAAATTTTTTTAGGAGGATTTATATGAAAAAGTTTAGAATTATGCTTATCGTTGCTTTAGCATTAGTGCTTTCATTTGCATTAATCGGATGTGGCGAGAAAAAAGAAGAAGCTCCAGCTGAGCCAGCTGCAACTGAAGAAGCAGCTCCAGCAGAAGAGCCAGCAGAAGAGCCAGCTCCAGCTGAGGAAGCTGCTCCAGCTCCAGACGAAGAAGATGCTGCTGGATTTGAAGAGTTCCCATTAGGAGAAGAGTTTGATTTAGAGCCTTATATCCACGTTGCTGGTGTTTATTTCCAACCAGTTGATATGTATCCAGAGAACTTAGGTCTTACTAAAGACAAGTCTAATATGCACATCGAAGCTGACATTTCTTGTTTAGAAGGAAATGATTTAGGATTTGGTGCTGGCGACTGGCTACCATTTGCTACTGTTGACTATGTAATCACTCAAAAAGACTCTGGTGAGTTAGTTCAAGAAGGAACTTTCATGCCTATGAGTGCTAGTGATGGACCTCACTATGGTGCTAACCTTCTTTTAGAAGAAGCTGGATCTTACGTTGTTAAGTTCTTAATCCACTCTCCAGAGAAGAATGGATACGTACTTCACGTAGATGAGACTACTGGTGTTCCAAGACATGAATTCTGGCAAGAGCCATTAGAAGTTCAGTGGGACTTCGATTATGTTCCAAACCCAGAGTGGTAGAATATAGCTAGTAATTAGTTAAATTAAAAATCGGCAATTGAAATTATAGCGCGAGGCAGTTTTTTGCCTCGTGCTTGATTAATTTATGGAAAATGGAGGATTAATCCTTGTTAAAATATATGATATTAGTAGTGGAGGTAATGCTTGTACCTACCATAATCTATGCGTTAATGGGTGTTTATAACAAAGATTATACGGCTGATTCAGGAGATAGACTTAGAAAGCCAATTGAGATAGCTGCTGGTTTAGCTTTTATTTTATCTGCGGTAATTGCTTATTTAAAAGCTTATACTGCTCTTATTAATAAAGCTTGGTATTCTATTATAATACTTTCTTTTGAGTTGCCTATTATGTTGTTGTTAACTATTTTACTTTTAGTTTACATAAAAAAGAAAAACCTTATTGAAGGAAAGTTGTTTAGAACAGTATCTACTTTGTATACTTTTTTTATGGCGGCTTATTCTCTTCCTACAGTTTTGCTTTATATTAGTGAATTCCCAATGGGAGAGTCGGGATTATTTAGTACAGCGGTACTATTTAAAGTTATGGGGTATCTTTTTTCTGCAATTTTAGTAATGACTTTTGGTATAGGTCTTTATAAGATTACGCTAAAATATGATAGAAATAAAGCTATTTTAAAGACTGTGTTAGTAATGTGGATTACATGGACATGGCATCTTTTTGCTCTTATTCAACCGCTATTTGTTAGAAGAATAATTCCATTTAGTAAGCCTTTATTTAAGGTGTTGACATTTATTATTAATAATAAATATCTATTTATATATGCGACTATTATAGTTGTGATTTCGATACCTTTTAGTGTTTGGTATAGGAGTAATTTTATAACTGAACCATATAATAACCCAGCTGAACATAGAAAAATACGAGCTGAACTTAGAAGAAGAAAAAGATGGTCGAGAACAATAGTATTTGTCGTTTTATTTTCAGTATTAAACTTAACTGTAGTAAAAGCTTATGATGAAAGAGAAGTTCAATTATCTCCAGTTGAAGAGTCGGTTGAAGAAGGTGATTTTATTTATATTCCTATTGAGAATGTAGATGATGGTTCACTTCATAGATTCCACCATATGGCTGAAAATGGAAGAATAGAAGTAAGATTTATTGTTATTAAAAAATCTCCGACTTCATTTGGAATAGGTTTAGATGCTTGTGAAATTTGTGGTGCTACTGGTTATTATCAAAGAGGAGAGGCTGTTGTTTGTAAAAGATGTGACGTTGTTATGAATATACAGACAATAGGATTTAAAGGTGGATGTAATCCTATACCATTTGAGTACGAAATTGAAGATGGTAGGATTAAAATAAAGAAAGAAACGTTAGAAAATCTTAAAGAGGAATTTAGATAATAGGAGCTAATATGTTTTTTAGAATGATAAAGGGAGCAATTACACGACAATTTAGAAAAATGATTATGGTTGCTTTTACGGTAGCTCTCGGTGTATCGTTAGCAACTGCAATGTTAAACGTCGTGTTTGATGTAGGAGATAAAGTTAATCAAGAATTAAAAGCGTATGGTGCAAATATCAATGTTATTCCAAAGGGTTCAACTTTTATAAATGATGTATATGGTCTTGAAAAAGGCGACGATGAGATTGTTCATTATATAGATGAAAGAGAGCTTGGAAAATTAAAAACAATATTTTGGGCACATAATATTGTAGATTTTACTCCTTATCTTGAAGTATCAGGAGTTATTAATGGTCAGGATAAAGTTGATATTAAAGGAACTTGGTTTAATAAAGAAATAACTTTGCCTACAGGTCAGAAATTCAAAACAGGAATGACTCGTATGAAAAATTGGTGGGAATTAGGTGCTCACTGGTTAGGCGATGATATGACTGATGGAATTATGATTGGAAAAGAAATTCAAGAAAAATATCTTTTAAATATTGGAGACAAGGTTAAGTTAAAAATAGGTGATGAAGAGAGAGAGTTCACTGTACTTTCATCATTTGCTTCGGGTTCTAAAGAAGACGATGCGATATTTTTACCATTAAAAACAGTTCAAGAAATGTTAGGCGTTGAAAATAAGGTTACTAGAGTTGAAGTTTCAGCTTTGACAACACCAGATAACGAACTATCAAGAAGAGCGGCAGAAAATCCAAAAATGTTATCTATTAATGATTATGAAACTTGGTATTGTACTGCTTATGTTTCTTCTGTGTGTTTCCAAATAGACGAGGTTATTCCCGATGCAATTTCTAAACCGATTAGACAGGTTGCCGAGTCTGAGGGAGAAATTCTTAATAAAACTAAGTTGATTATGGTTTTAATAACTTTACTTAGTATGCTTGGTTCGGCACTTGCCATTTCAAATTTGGTTACTGCAAGTGTTATGGAAAGAAGCTCTGAAATCGGTCTTCTTAAAGCGATAGGTGCAAAAGATGTTCCAATAGTATTACTTATAGTAACTGAAATATTATTTATAGCACTTATAGGAAGTGTGGTTGGATATTTTGCAGGGCTTGGTTTTGCTCAAATTATTGGGCATAGCGTATTCTCGTCAAGCATTAATATTAAGCCAGTAGTTATACCAATAGTTGGAGTGCTTGTTACATTAGTCACTCTTATTGGTAGTATTCCGGCGATTAAATTGCTTTTAAAATTAAAACCGGCGGAGGTGCTACATGGAAGATAGAAAAAGAACTGGTAGCAAAAGCAAAATGCTTTTAAAAATGGTTTTAAGTTCTTTGATTAGAAGGAAATCAAGAATGGTAGTTGCTTTACTTGCAGTTGCGATTGGTGGAACTATCCTTTCTGGACTTATGACTATATATTATGATATACCTAGACAGATGGGTAAAGAGTTTAGATCTTATGGAGCAAATATGATTTTGCTTCCTCAAGATGAGGTAAGAGGTTTAACATTAGATGATATAAATCCATTAAAAGAAGTTGTATCTGGTTTTGATTTAGAAGGTATGACACCTTTTGGATATGATAATTCTAAAATCAATGAACAACCTGTAGTAATTGCTGGAACGGATTTTGATGAGGTAGCAAAAACTAGACCGTTTTGGCATATAGATGGCGAATTTCCTAAGAATGATACTGAGGCGCTTGCGGGTAGTGAGGTAGCACAGTTATTATATTTAAAACCAGGTAAGGTTGTTAATATTGAATATAAACAAGAAGATGGTAGTTATGAGTCTTATAAAGTTACAATATCGGGTATTGTACAGTCTGGTAAGAGTGAAGATGGTATGCTGTTTTTAGAATTACCTAAGTTTATTGAAATTACTGGTACTAAAAATGCTATAGATGTTATTGAGCTTAGTTTATCTGCTAAAAAAGAAGAGTTGGCAGGTGTGCAAGCTGACTATGATAAAACTCAAATTGTTAAGTCAAAACTTGTTAAAAAAGTTGCTAATAGTGAGGATACTGTTCTTTCTAAGTTACAAGCACTTGTTTGGTTGGTAAGTATTATAGTTCTTATTTTAACTATGATTTCTGTTGGAACTACTATGATGGCGGCTGTAATGGAGAGAAGAGAGGAAATAGGTCTTAAAAAGGCTTTAGGAGCACCTAATAAAAGCATTACTTTAGAATTTTTATTTGAAGGTTTGTTACTTGGTGCTTTGGGTGGTGCATTAGGAATGATATTAGGATTCTTATTTGCTCAAAGTGTTAGTATGAAAGTGTTTGGTAGAGGAATTGTTATTCAGCCAACTATCGCTATTATAACTGTGATAATGTCTGTTATTATTACGGGTATTGCATCATTAATTCCAGTTAGAAGAGCTACTGAAATAGACCCAGCTCTTGTTTTAAAAGGAGAATAATATGGAGAATATTTTAGAATTAAAAGGGGTATCAAAAATCTATGGAAAACTTCATGCCCTTAGTAAGATAGATTTAGAAGTAAAAAGAGGAGAGTGGCTTGCTATAATGGGACCTAGTGGTTCTGGTAAGACTACTATGATGAATATTGTAGGTTGTATGGATAGTGCATCTGAGGGAACTGTTATATTAGAGGGTAAAGATATTTCTAAAGAGTCTAGGAATGCTTTAACAGTTACTAGAAGAGATAAAATCGGTCTGATATTCCAGCAATTCCACTTAGTAAGTTATTTAACAGCTTTAGAAAATGTTATGGTTGCACAGTATTATCATTCATTGCCTGATGAACAAGAAGCTATGGAGGCTTTAAAAGAGGTTGGTCTTGAAGATAGAGCTCACCATTTACCTAATCAGCTTTCTGGTGGAGAAAAACAGAGGGTTTGTATTGCTAGAGCTTTGATTAATCATCCAAGCCTTATACTAGCTGATGAACCTACTGGAAACTTAGATGAAGCTAATGAGGGAATCGTTGTTGATATTCTTAGAAAACTTCATAAAAAAGGTTCGACTATTATAGTTGTTACTCATGACCCTGAAGTTGGGGATGTTGCTGAAAGAACTATTATATTAGAACATGGTAAAATAAAAGATGTTAAAATAAATGAGAATTTTAAAGAAATGCACGGATATTAGGAGGTATTAATATGAAAAAATTATTGATTTTCACTTTAATCGCTGTATTATCTTTTTCGTTAGTTGCTTGTGGCGATAGTGAAAAGGCTTTAAAAGATGGAACATATACTGTTGAGAGTAGCAAGGACGATAGAGGTGGATATGCAGAGATTGTTTTGACTGTTAAAGATTCTGAGATTGACAGTGTAAAGTATACTACTTTTGATGGAAAAGGAAATGTAAAAGACGAAAACTATGGTAAAGATAGCGGAAACGATGAATTTTATAAAAAAGCACAATTAGCTGTTGAAGGTATGAAATCATACGAACAACAGATAAATGAGAAAAAGCAACTTGAATTAGTTGATGTTGTTTCTGGTGCTACAGTTTCATTTGATCAATTTAATGAGGCTATGAATTTAGCTTTAGAAGAAGCTAGAAAATAATATTTATTTTATTGAGGATAAGATTAAAAATCTTATCCTTTTTTGTTTTTTGATATAAAAATATTTAAATAGTTGGTTAAAAACATTAAAAATGGGTATCGTATAATTATCTTATAAAAATAAGATATTATTCATTCTTAATATTGTCATCAGGAGAGGTTGTTGGTGTTTAAAAACACTTAAATTAGTAAAAAATAATAGGAGGTTGCGAATGGAAATTTTAAAGGTATCTTCAAAGTCGAATCCAAATTCGGTAGCAGGGGCTTTAGCTGGAGTAATCAGAGATAATTCTGTTGCTGAAATGCAAGCAATTGGAGCTGGTGCGATTAATCAGTCTATTAAGGCGATTGCAATAGCTAGAGGTTTTGTTTCGCCATCTGGAGTTGATTTGGTATGTATTCCTGGTTTTTCTGACATCAAGATTGATGGAGAAGATAGAACAGCGATTAAGTTAATAGTTAAGAAATTATAAATATTATATTATACTGTATTATATTATATATATTGCTAATTAACTAATGGGCGGTAAAATCAGCAAAATGGGTGATAAAGTACATAAGAAAAGAGATATTGCTTTTGTGATATCTCTTTTTTTTCGGTATATAATATTAATTACTTCAAGATTTACTAATCATTTTGATACTCAAATAAATGCTAGTAATATTAAAAAAGTATAAATTGTGCATTGCATATAAGAGTTAATTATATTATAATTAGTACGAATGATTGGTGTGTAAATAAAATTAATGTTCGGAATGGAGAAAAAGATATGAATTCAAATTATAAAAATCCTCTTATTGAAAGATATGCAAGTAAAGAAATGAGTAAACAATTTTCTGCTGATGTAAAATTTTCTACATGGAGAAAATTATGGACAGCTCTTGCTAAAATTGAAAAAGAGCTAGGTCTTGATATTACTGATGAACAGATTAAAATGTTAGAAGAAAATATATATAATATAGATTTTGAAAAAGCAAAAGAGCATGAAAAACAAAAAAGACATGATGTTATGGCTCATGTTCATACTTATGGTGAGCAGTGTCCTATAGCTATGCCTATAATTCATTTAGGTGCGACAAGTTGCTTTGTTGGTGATAATACTGACCTTATAATTATGCGAGATGCTATGAAAATAGTTGCCAGAAAATTAGCAGTGCTTTTAAACCAATTATCTAAGTTCGCTTTAGAGTATAAGGGCGTTGCTACTCTTGGATACACTCATTACCAGCCAGCACAACTTACTACTGTTGGTAAGAGGACTACGCTTTGGATGAATGAGTTTTTAATGGATTTAGAAGATATGGAATACCTTATTGATAATTTGATGATGAGAGGGGCTAAAGGTACTACTGGTACTCAAGCGAGCTATCTTAATTTATTTGATAATGACCATAAAAAAGTTAGAAGCTTAGATAAAAAAATCGCTGAATATTTTGATTTTAAAGATGTTATTCCTGTTTCTGGGCAAACTTATTCTCGTAAAGTAGACAGTAAAATCCTTGCTGCACTATCTGGAATCGCACAATCTGCTCATAAAATGACTAATGATATTAGACTTTTACAGAATTTAAAAGAAATCGAAGAACCTTTTGAAAAAACTCAAATTGGTTCATCGGCTATGGCTTATAAACGTAATCCTATGAGAAGTGAAAGAGTGTCATCTTTATCAAAATATGTGATGTCGCTTTCTATAAATCCGCAGCTAATTTCATCTACACAGTGGTTTGAGAGAACATTAGATGATTCTGCTAATAAGAGATTAGCTATTCCAGAAGCATTTTTAGCTGTTGATGCTATTTTAGATATACTTTTAAATATTACTTCTGGAATGGTTGTTTATGAAAAAGTTATAGCTAAGCATGTTATGGCGGAGCTTCCTTTTATGGCTACTGAAAACATTATTATGCAAGCTGTTAAAAATGGTGGGGATAGGCAAGAACTTCACGAGGCTATAAGAGTTCATTCTATGGAAGCTGGAAAGATGGTTAAAGTCGAGGGTAAAGAAAATGATTTATTAGAACGAATTGAAGCGGATAAATTATTTGGGTTATCTCATGATGATATTTTAAAACTTATGGAACCAACTCAATTTATTGGTCGTTCTAAAGAGCAGGTTGAAGAATTTATTGATGAAATTGTCAAAGATAAAATTTCAAAGTATTCAGAATATTTTGATACAAAAGTTGAATTGATGGTTTAAGAATTTATAAAAATGGTATTAATATCAAGTAGTGATAGATTGCTACTTGATATTTTTTTTATTTGAATTTAAAAATAATATTTTAGCGTCAGTTTAAGCACGACCATATGCTTGATTAAAGAATTCTATTTATTTTGCTCATAATTTCAAAAATTCTAAAAGCCAAAACTCGCTACGCTCAAACAAGTTAGCTTTCTTAACGAATTTTTATAAATTATATCACATCATAAATAACAAATTCTTAAATAGGCATATGGCATTACTTAAACTCACTTTTGTATATTTTAAAATTAAGATTGGTATAAAAAGATTTATAAAATTATTAATTACAACAACAAAAATATTGATATTTTTGTGACAAAGCTATAAACTTAAATAAAGGAGTGATTTTTTGTATAAGATTGTTACTAATAATTCATTAGTTTTTGATAAATATTTAGATGTTGAAAGGGTAGAAGGTGATTTTAGAGATGTTCTTATAAAGGTTAGAGATTTAATCCATATAGGGTATTCTTTATGTGTTCACCCATTACCTGCAAGTATTAGAATGTTATACTCTCCTTATAGGAGTATTGTCGTTAGTGATGGAGATAAAAATATCAATACGACGGATTCCAATTTAATAATAGAACAATCTATAGAGAAATATGATTTAACTATGGGGATAAGAACGCCAGATTATAAAAATGGTGATGATTATAAACTGTTAGATTTAAGTCTAACACAAAGTTCAATAAATGAACTACAAAATTTCCAAGCTAAAAGGAGGCAAAAATGAAGTTAGAATTAAGGAAAATCAAAGTCGAAAACATTGTTTTTGGTAATGCAAATGGATTTTCAAAAGGAGAGTTGACTATTGATGATAAATGGTTAATTCAAGAATTAAAGAAAATTCATAATGTAAAGGATATTAAGCTTGCGATTGCAAGACCGAATGAAAAGAAAAGAATTATACCTGTAAAAGATGTTATCGAACCTAGATATAGGGTAGATAAAGACTATTCTTATTTTGCTGGTGTTACTGGTGAAACTGCTCAATTAGGTGAAGGAACTGTAAATGTTTTTGAAGGAGCGGCAGTAGTCACTATTGGAGATATTGTAGGATTCCAAGAAGGTGTTATTGATATGTGGGGAGAGGGAGCTAAATGGACTCCATTTTCTAAAACAAACAACATAGTTGTAGATATTAGTGTTGTAGAAGGCTTAGAGCCTCACGAACACGAATTAACTGTAAGAGAAGTTGGACTAAAATCTGCTGAACTTATTGGAACTATATCAAAAGACGTTAATGAATATAAAGAAGAAGTATATCAGATAGAAGATATATTTACAGAAACAAATAAATACCCTAATTTACCTAAAGTAGTGTATGTTGAAATGCTTATATCTCAAGGTTTATTACATGATGGGTATATTTATGGTGTAAATTCTGCCCAAATTTTACCAACTTTAATTCACCCAAATGAAGAATTAGATGGTGCTGTAATCAGTGGAAACTGTGTTGCTGCTTGTGACAAGATAACTACTTATCAACATCAAAACAATTCAATAATATTAGATTTATATGATAGACATGGTAAGGATATTAACTTCTTAGGAGTTATATTGACTCCTGAACTTACAACGCTTACTGGTAAGTTTAGAACTTGTGATTATACTGCTAAGCTTTGTAAAAATCTTGGAGCGGATGGCGTTATAGTGAGTGAAGAAGGATATGGAAATCCAGATTCTGACTTACTTATGATATGTGAAAGATTAGAAAAAGCAGGAATTAAAACTGTACTTGTTACAGATGAATGTGCTGGTTGGGAAGGAGATAGCCAACCATTAGCAGATACATCTGAACACGCAGTAGCTGTTGTTTCAGCTGGAAATGTTAGTCATGTAGTTAAACTTGAAAAAGCTGATGAAGTTATAGGAAATCCAAAAGCAATTGAGAATTTAGCTGGTGGCTGGGCTGGTGCTTATAATGAAGAAGATGGAACTATGGTTATGGAACTTAATGCAGTGATAGGCGCGACATCAGAAATAGGCTATCACAATGCAACAATTGTAGAAAAGTAGGAGGGTAATATGCAAAAGAAAATATTATACTATGTAAATCAATTTTTTGGACAAATTGGTGGAGAAGAAAAAGCTAATTATGCTCCAACATTTTCTAGTGAAGCAGTACAGTTAGTAAATCAATTTTCTAGTCAACTTGTAGGCGGAGAAGTTATTGGTACTGTAATATGTGGTGATAACTACTTTAATGAAAATAAAGAGCAAGCTTTAAAATTTATAGACGAAGTTTTTGCTAAAAATAAAATAGATATATTAGTTGCTGGACCATCTTTTAACGCTGGTAGATATGGAGTTGCTTGTGCTGAACTTACTAATTATGTAGTTGAGAAGTATGAGATTCCAGTAGTATCTGGTTGTTATAAAGAAAATCCTGGACTAGAAATGGCTAGATTAAATGCTTATATAGTTGAAACTAAAGATTCAGCTGCTGATATGAGAAAAGCACTTCCTAAGATGGTAGCTATTACGAATAAGATTATTGCTGGAGAAGAACTTGACCCAGCAAGCGATGGATATTTTAAACAAGGTAAAAGAAAGACTATTTTAGTTGATAAAATAGCTTCTAAGAGAGCTGTTGAAATGTTACTAGATAGATTAAATGGTCGTGATTTTACTACAGAAATGCCTATGCCTACATTTGATAAAGTTACTCCTGGTGCTGCAATAAAAGACTTATCTAAAGCTACTATTGTTTTAGCTACTACAGGTGGAATTGTACCAATAGGAAACCCTGATAAAATTCAGTCGGCTTCTGCTAGAAAGTGGGGCAAGTATTCGGTTGAAGGTAGAGAAAACTTAGCAGGAGATTTTTGTACTATTCATGGTGGATTTGACCCAGTGTATGCAAACGAATTACCAGATAGAGTTATACCTTTTGATTTATTTAAAAAGTTTGAAAAAGAAGGTAAGATTGGCAAGGTATATGATAAGTTCTATACTACGACTGGAACTGGAACCGCAGTAGGAAATGCTATTCAGTTTGGTCAAGAGATAGGAAAAGAGCTAAGTGAAGCTGGAGTTGACGCGGTTATTATGACATCTACTTGAGGTACTTGTACTCGTTGCGGTGCAACTATCATAAAAGAGATTGAAAGATTTGGTATTCCAGTTGTTCATATGGCTACTATTATAACGATATCTAAATCTGTTGGCGCTAATAGAATCGTTCCAACTATAGCGATACCATACCCAGTAGGAAACGCTAAAGTTTCTAGGTCTAGGGAAGAAGAAATTAGAAGAGATTTAGCAGAAAGAGCATTAAAAGCTTTAGCTACTGAAGTTACAGAACCTACGTTGTTCTAAAGAATATATTTTATTAATTAATATCAAGTAGATTGTTTTGGTCTACTTGATATTTTTTTTACACTCTCTGTTATTTGCATTCGTGTTTTATTACGAATTATCTCAAATGTATCTGTTTTTATCAAAACGTATCTGTAAAAATCATAAAATATAATAATTATAGATAAGTTAAATTATCAATTCATCATTCGTAAGTAATTCATCAAATATTTGATGATAAATTTTTGTATCTTCTATTTTTAATATGGTGGTAATTTTATTACCTGCATCTTTTGATGATGCACCACAGTGATATATGCTTTCGGTCTTGCTATTATAATCTACTGCAATATATCTATCGTGATATTTCCCATCTGTTATCTTAAATTCAATATCTATATCAGGATAATCATTTCTAAAATCTTTAAGTATAGAATTAGTTAGCATATCTCTATTTTTATTATTATCACTAAATACTATAATTTTTACATTATTTTTAGCCACTCTTAATAATTCTAATGTCTTTAAACTTATATAATTATCTACCACATAGATAGTCCTTTTAGCTGATTTATATATTGTGCTATATGCAATATTTGCTTCTATTTTTTGCCCATCCATTATAAGAAAGTGTTTGTAAGTATCAGGGTCTATAAAGTTTTCCATTACTTTTTGTAAATCTTGTTTCGTTGCCATATTATCTTTGATTTCAACTATGTCTTTTGTATTTTGATTAGTCTGTAATGATAAAGCTAATAACTCTTTAGAACCTATAATATTTTGATTTTCTACAAGGTAGTCTTTCATAGCTTTAAAAGTACGAATTAAAGCTTTACTCTGTTTTGTGGCAAGATCGCCTTTTAATACAGTCATTAACATATAGACTCCAGATTCAGTGAATGCAAATGGCGTATATCGTTTGCCACCCCATTTTGAACTTGAGGTCAAATTTTTTGACCTCAAGTTTTCATATTCATTTTTTGTTAGCCTAAATCTAAAATCTTCATCAAATTTATTAATATTATTTTTAACTTGCTGATTAAAAGTCTTTGTTTCATATCCATATATCTCAGCTAATTCAAAATCTAACATAACTTGTTGTCCACGAATATTGTATATTTTATGGGCTAAATTTTCTTCACTAATTATGACTATTTCATTTGCATTATCAAGTTCCACAGTTTCTTTAAGTTCTTCGCTATTTATATCAATTAAATTATTGTCCATTTTTCCACCTTCTATATAAATATATATTTAATAGCATTTTACTATATTTTAACTTATTTTAACTTATTTTACAATATATCTACTAATAATATTTTTTATAAATCTTTCACATCATAAATAAAAATATCTACGATTCCTAATATCAAACCTAATTCGTAAATCATCGCTTTTCTTCGATTTACTCATCGTTTTGACACAGATATAAATGCCAGCAATATTAAAATCTTATGAAAGTAAACTTTCAACGATTTAAATATTTTGTCATTTGCATTCGTGTTTATTACGAAAATTATGAATTATTTCAAAGGTAAATAGTCTTTATTAAAATATAATGTTATTACTAAAAACAACAATATTTTATTTAAGATTAGTATTATTATGAAACGTTTTACGCATTCACAAAAAATTTTTATTTATTTCACTGATAAACTATTGACAAAAAAGCTGGGGGGGGGGGTACACTTAAACAGTGTATGTTTTTTCGAAATAACGACAAAACGTTCACAAAGTACATAAAAAACATTAATTTTGGGAGGAATGTTTATGACGGGAAAATGTTTCAAAAAATTAAGAGTATTATTTGTATTAGTGCTCATTTTTTCTGCAATGATGATACTTAATGTGTCGGTATTTGCGGGTGAAAAGTATAATGTCAAAATTACTGCAACGGAAGATAATGTAGAATTTACAGTTATTGATGAAGATAATAATGAAAATGTAGTAATTAATAATGAGATTTTGTTGGAAAAAGGTAAGTATTTTGTAAAAGCAAAAAAAGATGGATATGTTACCAAGATAGAAGATTTTGAAGTGCTTGATAACGATGTAGATATAAGTTTGATTTTGTTTGAAGCAGTAATGACGGATTTGGATGTTAACGTATTAACAAGTGATGCTGATGTTGAAATGTATTATATATATGATGAATATAAGAGTGAAAAAATTAAAGGAAACAATGGCAAATATCAATTATATTTATCAACAAAGAATAATGCATATCAGTCGAAAGCTGCTTATGAGTTAATTGTAACAAAAGAAGGGTATTTACCATTTGTTAGAGTATTTGATGCTGATTTTGTAGATAATAGAACAAGTATAGATTTCAATGTAAATTTAAAACCAGTATTTAATGATTTTGCATTGAATGATAGTAAATCAGTAGTGGCTAATTATGATACAAGTAATCATGTGTTAACGATTAGTGGTAATGGACAGATAGATTATGATAAATGGGAAGAGATGGCTAGAAAATTTGAAGAAGACACGTCTGATTTATGGAATATGTGGGATAAAAAGCAAAACTACGATTTTAAAATTAAATTTGAAGCTAGTGGGGGTAAAATATTGCTATGTGATACTGGATTTAATGGAGGAATATTTCAAAATTTTCGTGGAGGTATAGAATTTAATCAATCAGTTGACACTTCTGGAGTGACCAATATGGAAAGTATGTTTGAACGTGGTGGTAAAATATTAGATAATATAAATGATTGGGATGTATCAAGTGTAACCAATATGGAAAGTATGTTTGAAGGGTGTAAATCATTTAATTCGGATATAAGCGACTGGGATGTGTCAAGTGTAAAAAATATGTATTTTATGTTTTTGGGTTGCGAATCATTCAATCAAGATATAGGAAACTGGGATGTATCGAGTGTGACAGATATGTATCGTATGTTTGGTGGATGTACATCATTCAATCAAGATATAGGAGACTGGGATGTATCAAATGTAACTAGGATGGGAACTATGTTTGCTGATTGTACATCATTTAACCAAGATATAGGCGATTGGGATGTATCGAATGTAACTGGAATGAGACTTATGTTTGCTCGTTGTAAATCATTTAATGGAGATATAGGAGACTGGGACGTATCAAATGTAAAGGATATGGATGATATGTTTCAGGGGGCAAGTGCTTTTAATCAAGACATAGGAAATTGGAATATATCGAATGCAACTGGTATAAACAGTATGCTTTCAGGTTGTGAGTCATTCAATCAAGATATAAGTGGCTGGGATATATCAAAAGTAACAAATATGGAAGGAATGTTTGAAGGTTGCAAATCATTCAATCAAGATATAGGAGATTGGGATGTATCAAAAGTAACAAATATGGAAAGAATGTTTGAAGGTTGTGAATCATTCAATCAAGATATAGGAGATTGGGATGTATCGAAAGTAACGAATATGGAAAGAATGTTTGAAGGCTGTGAATCATTCAATCAAGATATA
>PDWI01000551.1_pt1 | contig 60830 bp, 59 predicted proteins | sample 1430891 | NCBI WGS metagenome assembly PDWI01 (sample SAMN01162508, study PRJNA174530) | Oral metagenome, whole genome shotgun sequencing project. | biome: Marine environment; feature: Marine mammal; material: Swab sample of the gingival sulcus; isolation source: swab sample of gingival sulcus... | reverse complement strand
ACATAAAAACTACCGGGTATTACTTTCTTCAACAGAAATCGTTTCGAGAATTTGTCGTACTTTTCTTGTAGGTGTGATATGTGCGGTGCGATATTCTGGGAGGATGCTCGTCATGATTATTTTTTCTCATTTTTCACTCCTGATTGTAGATATTTAAAATTAAGGTGCCTGATAGAAAATCCCTGTAATTTCCTACAAAATTACTACTTTTTTATAGTAATCATTGCAAAAAACTATCTAAATAAAATGATATTTTGAAGAACTTTTTCTTTAATCGGATCCGCTAAAACAGCACTACCCGTACAACCGCCGATGTTGACAACTAAAGTAATATCCTTATTAGGGATGTGAAATATATCCGATTCACACCCAGCATCTCCAGTTTTGTATGAATACATTTTTATATTATTATATTCTTTTTCTGAGATAGTTTTTTTATTTATTAAAGTTCCATGAATTCCTATAACTTTATTTATATTAAAAGGTTGATTCTGGACTTTTACCAAAATTCCACCAATATCTTTTGTAAAATGTATTGTAAACACACTATCTGAAAATTCACCAGAATCATATTTTTTTACTTTACTTAATTCTTTTGGATACTTTATTTCAAACCCATATTTCTCATTCCTATACGTTTGCCAATTTGATGTGTCAATTTTTTCATCGTTGTTATATAATATTTTTTTATTTGTATTTTCTGTTTCATCTTGCAAATGCTCCTGGATTCCCATCTTCACGGGAATGACAGCGTGTTTTTGTATATACCAAAACACACCAATTGTTGTTATGGCTAATAGAATGATGCATATTGTAATGATGTGTTTTTTGTGTGACATATTTTTGTATCTTATTGTTTATGTAATCTATGTGGTAATTCTTTGATATACAAATCTTGTTTTGTATAGGGAATTTCAATGTTGTGTTTATTGAATTCTTTATAAATTGCATGATTAAGTGTATGAATTGCAATGCCTTTTTTTGAAGAGCTTTTTACCCAAACTAATAATTCAAAATCAAGACTTGATGCTCCAAAAAGACGAAAACGTATACGAGGTTCTGGTTCTGTGAGTACATTTTCATTTTTTATTGCGATGTCATATACGATTTTTTCTACCTGATCCACATCTGTGCCATATGCTACACCAAAAGGGACTTTTACACGAAATACCTTCCCTGCTTCGCCGCCTGACTCATTTGTCAGCGTTGCATTTCCGATTACAGCATTTGGAATTGTCACTTCTGTGTCATCCATTGTTCTGATGCGTGTTGTACGCATGCCAATGTTTGTCACCTTGCCTCGACTACCATTATCCAACAATATATAATCTCCAATTTTAAACGGTGCATCAGTAAGTATAAACATCCCCGAAATTAGATTTGCCAAAGTATCTTTTGCTGCAAATCCAATTGCTATACCTGCCACTCCAGCTGATGCAAGCCACGCCGTCATATCAATATTCCATACAACAAATACTACATACAATGCAATCGTCCATATCAGCACAACGCTCATGTTTGTAAAAAGCGGAATTGTCTGCATAGTGACAAATTTCACTTTTTCTATATCGCGAAAAAAATATAAAAGAATTTTAACAAGCTTAGTAAAAAATAATGCCCAAATTAAAATCAATGTAGTGCGAAATAGCGGCAATGTTACATCAAAAATCACATCCCCAAAAAACAACGTGCGTAATAAAAAATATACACCCGAAAGCACAATTGTATAAAAAACAGGATTTCTAAAAGAATCAATGATTTCATCATCAACATGCGTTTTTGTTCTTTTGGCAATGTGTTTACTAATAAACACAAGAAAAAAAGTCACAACTTGTGCAACAACAATTGTTCCACAAATAATGATGATAAGCTCTAAAAAACGATTATAATTAAAATTGTAAAAATATTCCATATAATTTACATAATCCACTTATGTGAAAACATATTATTGCACAAAATCCGCTTTATTGCCAACAAAAAAACACGTGAATTTATCGCGTGCTTTTTGTGTAAAGATAATATTAGAAATATAACACATTTTCCTAGTTACGCAATACCTTCTATGTATAAAAAATAGCATCAAGTTCTTTAAATGCAATATTTTTCTTGTCCTTTTCTGAAATAATTGGCTCTTTAATACCGTATTTTTCCAATTGCCAATCAACATTCACCATTGGATCATTCCACATGATACCTCCGTCACATTCTGGTGCGTATACATTTGTACATTTATAACTAAAAATTGTATCATCTTCAAGCGCAACAAAACCATGTGCAAACCCTTCTGGAATCCAAAACTGTTTTTTATTTTTTTCTGTTAGCAAAACACTTTCCCACTGACCATATGTATCTGATCCAGTACGAATATCCACTGCAACATCTAAAACTGCACCCTTAATCACTTGCACAAGTTTTCCTTGTGCAAATGGCGGTTTTTGGAAATGCAAACCTCTAAGCACACCTTTGACTGATGCAGAAAGATTATCTTGCATAAAATCTACATCAATTCCTATTTCTTTATACCGATTGACATTATATGTCTCGATAAAAAATCCTCGCCTATCTCCAAACACGCGTGGCTCAATAATTAAAGGTCCATCAATTTTCGTCTGTGTAACATTCATAAAAAATAATAAATTTTATATTTATAATAACACAAAAAGTATTTGAAAAATTTCACATACACAACCCCATGCATGTTGTTTTTATTTCTGCTTAATTTCAGATAAAATTATATCTGAATCCATCACAAAATCATATTTTTGCAACAAATCTGGACTAGGATTTTTTACAGAAACACTCACTGGCACATTATGTACACCTGATTGCTTTTGGATCTTAAGATTATATGGATATTTATTTTTGAGATTCATTGGAAGATTATAATGCACGACCACATCCTTTTGTGTCCCAAGTTGTGTGTGCACAAGACACCCAATATATTTTTTTCCATGCTTTGTGCCATACTGTGGGTCCAACACGCAACCTTCAATACTTGTAAACCATACACCCTCTGGAACATACACCCGAAGATATGTTTGATAGTCATATGTCATCCAATCTCTTTTTTTTGCAGTGTTTTCATAATGCACTGTAAGTATTGCCTGTGGAATCGTACCAGACAAATCAATATCATAATTAATTGAACGCTTCATAACATTATCTGTTTTGTATGATGCAAGATTTGCATCAACCACCATAAGATAATCTTTATCCCACACTTGATCAACTGCACCACTCCATCCAATAGCATCAACCAACTGTGCCATACGCTCATCTTTAAAATACATCTGTATATCCTTATTTTCGAAAATATGCAAAATATCATCAACAATCGACAATTTTTCAGTCAATGAAAAATCTTTTACACGCGCAATAATCTCATCTGCCAAATCATTCATCACAACCTTTCGATCTCCTTTTGCAATTCCCTGCTTCACATAACCTCGCTCAACTTGATATTCAAGAGTGATAATTGCATCACCACTTTTATAGGTATCTGGATAACCATCCAGTTTTATCGGACCAGTAATATCCAAGATCGTGTCAAGAATCGTTGCATTAACTGCAAATACGCCATCAAATTCATCTTTCCCACCACCGAGCTTATAAAAGTTTTCAACTACACGTGCATTTGATGGAAAATCAGGCAACCAGTTACTATCGCGAAGTTTCCATGACGGAACATTCAGAACCTCTTTTATTGGATATGGTGGATCAATCTTATCAGGTATACGCCCATCAAAGTTTGCTGTATCATGTACAGCACTATCGATTACTTCACCATTTTTTACTTTTACAATTGCAAATGAACCAATATATCCACCACCTGGCCTCAGCTCCATGTTGTTTTGAAGTAAAATCAAATAATTTCTCTCAACGTCATCCTTTTGCATAAAATAATGTACAATTTCAATTGCAGTATTATGTTTATCGCCCAAAGGAAAAACACGAGACACATTATATGCAATATTTACAAGTCGTCTAGGATCATTTTTCCATTGAAAGACAAAATATCCTACGATAAACAAAAAAATCGTAATAACTAAAAAAATCACCATTGTTTTAGTCGAAGTTTTCTTTACCATTTGTTATAATTTACCACTTAAAAGCTCATTCAACCGAGCTTTTAACTCCTCCTCGGTTGGTTCTTTATTATTTTCAATCTCTTTTGCGTCATTTGTATTTTTATCTTGTGAAAAACCAAGAACATTTACATCAACAACAGGCAAATTCCCTGGTGTCGTCGGCAGTCCACTTGGTATTGCATCTTCTTTTTGTGGGTTACTATACTTTTCTTTTTGGATATCTTCTTTTATCACTTTGTTTTTTTCTCTTACCTTCACTTCATCAATAACACCTTCTTTAATCATATCTTTCTTATCTTGCTCGATGATATGCACATCATTTTTCTGTCCAACATCATTATATCTCTCAAAAATCTTTTTCCCATCAATTACTTCATTATACTCTTTTTCTTCCCGCATGCAATCAACAATATAAAATATTGCAAATACTCCCGCCACAATTCCTACTAATATGAAAAATATTAATATATATGGAGCAAACACTGCACTTAATGTCTTTTCTGCTGGCATATTTTGCTGTGACAAAACTGTGATAGACACATCACTAGTCAATGAATAACTCTGATTAATTTCTTTCAAAATATCTCTCAAAACAGTTTTTTGTAAATTTGCAGAATCAGCAACTGTATGTGAAAAAACAGAGATAGACAACACGCTATGTTTTTCTAAATGATGCACTTCAACACGTGCATTATAGCGTTTTACTACATCATTATCATTTGCAGCTTCCTCTGCAATTAGTGCCATATTATTCATGACATTATCTGTGTGCGCTGCAACAACGGCATTTTGTGGTATAATTAGAAGCCGCGTTTGAGAAATATAATCATGACGTGGTAAGATAAACAGAATATATCCTAAAACCACAATGATTGCACTAAATATTAAGAATGTATATAATCGTATCATATGTAAAATTTCGCTCTAATACTCACGCTTTAGGTAAAAACACTCAATTCTCTTTTATTTTTATGACTTACAATTTTACCAAATTGCATCTTTTTTGTCAATAAGATAAAAAGGGGTAATATAAAGCAAATGAATCAAATATAATAATTATGTAATAAACAAACATCAAAATATAACTCATTGCTATGCATAATAGCACAACAAGTATCTACAAAATGCATGTTTAAGAAAAAAATAATAAAATAATATATGAATTTAATCTCCACTTTCGCAAAAAAATCTTTGATAATCCACTTAATTCCTTACATATTTGCTTAAAAAATAGATCACTTATTTTATAATTCTTACTAAAAAATACGTAAATTTCACAAATCATGAACTCAAAAATAACAATTGATACTATCATTGCACGCTACGCACATAATCTTGAAAGGATTGATATCGAACTCATCATCGCTTTTGTATTAGAAAAAGATCGCGCATTCGTCATAACGCATGCTGATATGAATATATCAGAAGAAAAATATAACACAATTATTTCCCTATGTGAAAAACGAAAAACTGGTTACCCTCTTGCTTATATTACTGGGTATAAAGATTTTTTTGGACGAGAGTTTTTTATTTCAGAAGACACACTTATTCCCAGAAGTGAAACAGAGTTAATTATTTCTTCTGTAATTAATAACATCAAACAACAAAAAATACATGACGTTCTCCTATGTGATATTGGTACAGGTAGCGGCGTAATACCAATCACAATCAAAAAAGAATTAGAGAAAGAAAAAATCAACTGTTCCATTATCGCAAGTGACACATCAAAACACGCGCTTAGTATCGCCCAAAAAAACATTAAATATTATAGCATTCATGATATCGTTCTGTATAACACAAGCTTAATCAATGATAGTGTTCTTGATGCTGTTGCACAAACAAAAAAACAAAATATTATTATCACTGCAAATCTCCCATATGTTGATATAAAAAAAAGGGAAGAATTTTTTACGAAAAAAGAATCACAAGCACTGAAATATGAACCTTCTGAGGCGTTATGGTCAGAAGACAGTGGCATGAAGCACTACAAAAAATTAATCCAACAACTCACCATACTTCATACACATGTGTTACCTGAAAAAAACATCTCAGTATTTTATGAGATTGACCCTAATCAATCTGAAGAACTACAAAACTATATTTCAGAGAGAAATCCAAATTCCACAATACTTGTATTCAAAGACCTTTCTGAAAGACCGCGTGTCATTCAGTGGAATATCTAATCAACACAAAACCCCGGTCATTGCCGGGGGTTTTCGTGTATATATTGTATAAAGTATAAAAATTTATTTTTTCTTTCGACGCACAGTTTTGCGTTTTGCAATTTTACGTGTCGCCTTTTTCTTTGTTGCTTTGCGTTTTGTAACTTTCTTTTTTGCTACTTTTTTCTTCGCAACTTTACGTTTCGCTGGTTTACGAGAAACTTTTTTCTTTGATGTTTTTTTCTTTGTTGCTTTGCGTTTTGTAACTTTCTTTTTTGCTACTTTACGCTTTGCTGGTTTACGAGAAACTTTTTTCTTTGTTACTTTTCGTTTTGTTTTTTTTCGTGGAGCCATATTGTCACCTTCCTTTCTAATATAATTTTACTTATTGTAAAAAAATTTTTATTTAAAAATTTTTCACTCCTTATCAAATATTATAAAATCTTTTTCCTATAAAATCAACAACATTAAAAAAATAAGACCTGCAAAACACCAATGACATCAATACAAACTCGAAATTACTGACAAGACGATACTAAAAATTCTAACGAATAATAAGAAAGATGTGATTGACATAAACAATACAATAACATGCCATTTATAATTAGGCCAAAAAAATACATTTTTGTCTATGTTGACGCTACTTTCAATACTTGTACAATAGAGGGTGAATTTGTTGTCTACGTTTAGGTAGACGGCTTCAACGTAAGCTATTTAAAAATTTAAAACTAGGAAGGACGGTGAAAACAATGACTGAAGAAAATAACGCATCGAATTGGTTTCAAGACAATCTTCGTATCATTATCAGTGTTGGTATTGTGATTCTCCTTGTTTTTGCAATTTATTCATATTCGAAACGAAATTCTCGAACAGATGTTGTTGTAGACGATTCCCAAATTGAAGAAATTGCGATGACAGCAGGGGAAGAAAATGGTGATGAAATCAGCGATATCATTAGTGAGATCAGAGATGATCAAGAAAATGCAGAAGAAGCTGATGTAATCACAAGTGATATAGACGCAAACGCAACAGATAATGTAACCGAACAAACAGAACAAAAAACAGCAGAATCTGAAAAAGCACGTTTAGCAGAAGAAAAGAAGACTCAAGAGCAAGCAGAGCGAGAATCAGAAGAAGCAAAAAGACAAAAGGAAGAATCTCAAAAGGCAGAAGATATTGCACGAGAGGTCATTGAATCACATTCGACTGAAGATCAGACACGACAAGAAAATGGTGTTATTGCAGTAACCGCAATTCGCGGAGATAGCATGACAACACTTGCACGTAAGGCGGCGAAATCATACATTAACAAGAACAATGTTGAAAATCTTACTCCTTCTCATAAAATCTATATCGAAGATTATTTGAGAAAAAAGCAAACGAATCGCAAAATTAATGTGAACACGGAAATCCAATTTACAAAGTCTGATATTTCAGAAGCAATCGAGAAATCACGAACATTAACAGAAGCTCAATTGCACAACCTTGCATTTTATGCACAAAATGTTCCTGGATTATAAACCAATCTAGGTCACAATCTCGTTCTTTTTAAACAAAAAACTCTCGGGCAGCGTCCCGAGAGTTTTTTGTTTATAGTAATAAATATGCAAGTATTAATCTTTCTTCATTTTCTTTCTGATAAATGCAGGAATATCAAAATCTGTTTCTTCCTCACTTTCTGTCACAATATTTTTTACTGACGGCGTAATTGATCGTGTTGGCGGTCCAACTGGTTCATCAATAATCATAGTTGATTCCATTGGATTTGAACTAGTATTTGTGTTATTAGAATTACTTTGTGATTGTGACGTGCTACTAATCGTATCAACGCTTTGCGCAGGTTGTGATTGTGATGATGTTTCTGGACTGACAACAGCAGGATCTCTTCTGTGTATACTGACATTCTGTTGCGGTTTTTGTGTTTGGGATTGTGATTGTACTATCCGCGATTCTGATCGAACTGGTTCCACAACTTCTTTTTTCTCGTTAAAAACTGTTTGTTTTTTTTCTGTAACTACCTGATTAACAAAACCATGCATTTCTTTTTTTGGCTCAATTCTTTCCTCCTCAGAAGAAATCTCATCATCAAACTCTTCATCAAATCCTGTTGCAACTACAGTAATTTGAATTTCACCTTTTGCAGCTGCCTCATCAATCACTGTACCAAAAATAATTTTTGCATCTGGATCAACAGATTCTGTAATAACATTTGATGCCTCTTCCACTTCAAACATTGTAATATCTCCACCACCTGTGATATTAAATAGCACACGCCGTGCGCCATCAATAGAGAGATCTAATAATGGACTATTCACAGCGGCTTTTGCTGCTTCTGCAGCACGATTTTCACCAGTTGCGATACCAATACCCATGAGTGCATCACCACTATTTGACATTGTTGTTTCAACATCTTTGAAATCAACATTTACCGCCTCTGAACTACTATTACAAATTATATCCGAAATACCTTGTACACCCTGACGCAACACATCGTCTACGATACGAAAAGAATTTACAAGACTTGTGTTTTTGTCTATAATCGAAAGAATTTTATCATTTTGAATAGAAATGATTGTATCAACACGTTTTTTAAGTGATGCCAATCCCTCTTCTGCAATTGCCTTACGGCGCGCACCCTCAAATGAAAATGGTCGTGTCACAACAGCAACCGTGAGGATGCCAAGTTCTTTTGCAGTTTCTGCAACCACTGGTGCTGCTCCTGTGCCAGTACCACCACCAAGTCCACATGTGACAAACACCATATCTGCCCCCTTAAGAACGTTCTGAATCTCTTCACGACTTTCTTCTGCAGCCTGACGTCCAACTTCAGGATTCATCCCAGCACCAAGTCCTTTAGTAAGACTTTTTCCAATGTGCACCTTTTCTTCTGCCTTCGAATGATGCAAAGCCTGTGTGTCAGTGTTAATCGCAACAAATTCAACGCCCTTTAAATTTGCATCAATCATACGAGAAATTGCATTCCCTCCTCCACCACCAACACCGATAACTTTGATCCGTGAAAATGTTTCTATATCGGTTTTTACCTCTGCCATAAAGTTATTATAGTAGTTAAAATATACGCAAATAATTATTGATACCTTACAGTTTTTCACTGTACCACGCACAAAAGATAACTGTCAATATTGACAAAAATGCCATAATCTCTTTATGGCAAAAAACGTCCGAATGTTTTTTTCGTTTTATCAAAAATACTACCAACACCATTGCTGAAACCGCTTATTGCACCACTGCCAAAACTTGTGCCGCCACCATCTATGCCATGCATTGCCCAAAGCACAAGACCAATTACTGTTGCATATGAAGAATCATCCACATGATCCACCACGCCAAGTAAGTTTGCTGGCTGACCAATCGACACTGGCAGTCGTAACTTTTCTTTTGCAAATTCTACAATATGCGGCATATGTGCACCGCCACCTGTTAATACAGCTCCTGCTGGTAAGAGTTGATCCTTTCCGATTTTCTCCAACTCTTTTACAACAAGATCAAAAATCTCATCAAGGCGTGCATTTATAATTTCTAAAATATGATGATGATAAACTCCCTCAGTTTCACGCTCATCTATATGCGACAGATCCACAATACTTTTTTTATCAATACTTTCCATATCTGCACTACCGTATTCAAATTTTACTCGTTCAGCAATATCAATCTCCGTACGAAGTCCAATAGCAATATCATTAGTAATAAAATCAGAGCCAACTGGCAAAACAGCTGTATGCATAAGTTCTCCCTCTTCGTAAACAGCAATTGATGTCGTACTCGCACCGAGATTCACCAATGCTACACCAAGTTCTTTTTGTTTTTTTGTAAGTGTTGATTCTGCTGCAGCAAGCGGTTCTATGATAAAATCATCAATCAAAACATCTGCACGCTCCATTGCTGCCGTGAGATTTTTCACATGATTATTTGGTGCTTCTACAATCACTGCATCTACTTCCAGTCGCACACCACGAAGCCCCACAGGATCTTTAATATCTCTTTGGTCATCCAATCGAAAAGATCGTGGAATCACATGGATAATGTCATTATTTGTTGGAATTGATATCGCCTGCGCTGCTTCAATTACACGCACCACATCATCCTCAATCACCTCACCATCAGCGCGACCGATTGCAATCACACCCTGTGTTTCATTAACAGTAATCCCTGCTCCACCAATGCTTACGATTGCATTTTTCACATGCTCACCACTCATTTGCTCAGCTTTTTCCACAGCAGCTGCAATAGAGTCTGCTGCATCACCAATATCAACCACTGCGCCACGACGCATACCTTCAGCCGGCACAATACCCACGCCAAGAACACGAACTTGACCATCTTCTTGTGCAACATCAGCAATCACACATCGTACAACAGATGACCCTAAATCTATACTTGTAATGATATTCCCCTTCATATAATTTTCTTTTTTATTTTACTGCCACAAGAAAAAGTGGCACAAATATAATCAAGCCAACAATGCTCGCTCCAATACTTAACACTAATACCATAGATGCTGACAAATCCTTAATTACACCAGCATACGGATGTTTTCGTGGTTTAAGTATATCCACAATGCGTTCAATAACTGTATTCATCAATTCTATCATAAGAACCAAAAAAATCATCATAATTATAATTGCAGTTTGTACAAGAGAAGCTTTTAAAACAAGTAAAGCAGTAATTACAAAAATCGCAATATAAATCTCTACACGAAAATTTCGTTCATTTTTAAATGCATATATCACACCCCTCATCGCTGCTTTTACACTTTGTTTAATTGAATATCCTTTCATAAACACAATTTTTTATCATCTAATCACTGAATTTTTTAGCAATATTATCTTGTAATGTAAACATTTTTTCTCCATGATCAAAACCTAAAAGATGTAGAATGCCATGTGCATACACCGTAAAAAATTCACGATCAACACTTATCTGATTCTCTTTAGCACTTTGCACGATGTAATTATAGCACAAAATAATCTCTCCAAGAAAAATGTCACCACTTTTTTCCTTTAAAATATCTTTTTCATCACTATAATCACCAACTGATATCACATCTGTTTCCTGATCTTTTCCGCGAAATCTTCTATTAATCCTTTGAATATCTTCAGAAGACACAAAAGCAATACTGATTGTAATAACTATATCGTCAGTACTTTTAAAAAAATGAGAACATTCAATTACTTCCTGTGCAATTTGGGATAGTAGATTTTTATTATATACAGATACATCCCCAGAGTTAAGTTCAATAATTACTCGCATATCAAAATTTAAAGAAATTTCAAATTACCCAAGTAATTCTTCTACTATTGCACGCACAGTATTACCATCAGCGCTTTCTCCAACCTCAGACATAACCTTTCCCATCACTTGTCCTATATCCGATTTTTTCTCTGCCCCAACCTCCGCAATAACCTTTTCTACAATAGACCGTACTTCTTTCTCGCTCATTTGTTCAGGAAGATATTTTTCTATAACAGCAATTTCTTCCTCTTCTTTTTGTGCTAATTCTTCTCGATCCCCATCTCGATATTGTTGTGCACTATCCTTACGTTGTTTAATTGCTCGCTTCACAAGGGAAACCGTCTCAACATCACCAAGCCCCTCTTCACGTTTATTCTGTGCAATTTCTTCATTTTTGATCATACTATCAAGTGAACGAAGCGTATCTCGCGCTGCAACATCACCTGATTTCATAGCTACTTTTAAATCCTCTACAATTTGTTTTCTCAATAACATACTGTTTTATTTTACTAATAAAGATACTTTCTTTAAATACACACGAAGTTTCTACTTCGTGTGTATAAAAAAAGATATCAATTATCCTTTCTTGATTTTTTTCTTAAGCTCTTTGAAAGCATCGTCATCAAAACGTCCAAGTTTCTTAAGTTTATCTACTTCTTTGCGCATTTTGTTTTTATAAAGCGCTTCTTGTCGACGTGCTGTTTTACTTTTTGGAGATGTCTCAAAACGATTCTTACGGACATGCATCAAAACACCACTTTGCTGCATTCTGCGCGTAAAGCGTTTAATCATGTTTTCAGTTGTTTCTCGATCATTCTTCTTATATACGTATACCATCAGGTCACACTCCTTTCTATATTCTAAAAACCACAAAAACGTGGATGATAAAACAAACATTTCAATTTAAAAAAATATGTATTTTACATCACCGTTTTTTTATTTTGGGTGAATATCCTCAGATAATGGCGCTCCACCGATAAGATGTAAATGTAAATGTGGCACCTCTTGTCCACCATCAGCTCCTGTACGAATAAGTAATTTATATCCTGAATCTGCAATATCATTTTCCTTTGCCAATTGCTTTGCCGTTAAAAACATTTCTCCAATAACTTTATAATGCTCTTTCTCAAGATCATTGGCTGATTCAACATGTTCCACCGGTATAATGAGAATATGTACTGGCGCAACTGGATTAATATCAGAAAATGCAATCACATTTTTTGATTCATAATGCAATTCCGTTAAAACTTCTCCGCGCGTTATTTTACAAAAAACACAATCCTTCATAGTATCATAATTATTTTACTTTTACAAGCTTTGCTGATTCTTTAAGGCTTTTTTTCACATAATTAACAATTTTTTTCCATGAAACAGTTTCTTGTGTCCCTGTAATCATATTTTTCACAATTACAGTTTCATCTAGCGCCTCCTGCTGTCCAATTATAAGCGTCAACTCCACACCAAGTTTATTCGCATGACGCAACTGCGTTTTGAGTGTTCCACGACCAAAGCTCTCTGCTACCAATATACCTGATTGTTCGATATTTGCAAAGAGATTCAGACTTTTCTTTTTTGCCAGATCTCCTAATTGCGCGAGAAATACGCGTGGTTGTGGTGACTGATATTTCTTTGCTTTCACACGTTTCATTTCAGTAATTAATCGATCAATTCCAAATGCAAACCCAATTGCAGGTGTTGGCTCACCGCCAAATGCTTCTACAAGACCGTCAAATCGACCGCCACCTCCAAGTGAAATCTGTCGTTCCTCATTATCATCAACAAAAATCTCAAAAACTGTACGTGTATAATAATCTAACCCTCGAACAAGCTGCGGATCAATCATATATGGAATATCCAACTCGTCAAGATATTCTAAAAGATGTTTGAAATGATCTCGTGAATCTTTATCTAGATGATCGATTGCTTGTGGCGCACCAGCACATACCTGCATACATTTATCATCTTTGGCATCAAAAATCCGAATTGGATTTATTTCAATCATATCTCTATATTGAGAAGATAATTTATTTTTCTTTGATCGAAAATATACCTTGAGTAATTTGAGATATTCTTTGCGCGATTCTTCTGTTCCAATAGAATTCACGTGAAAAATTATATTCTTAACACCAAGACTATTTAAAACTCTATATGCAATCTGCATGACTTGTGCATCTAATATTGGATCTTCTTCCCCAAAAATATTAAATTCTGCTTGTTGAAATTCTCTAAAACGCCCCTCTTGTGGTCGATCATATCGATAAGCCGAACCAATTGAAAATAATTTCACTGGTTTTGGCAAAATAGTCATCCCATGTTGCAAATATGCACGTGCAACTGAAGTAGTAAGCTCTGGTCGAAGTGCAACATTATCCCCTCCCTTTGTGCGAAATGTATACAATTCTTTTTTGACAACATCATTTCCCTCACCGATAGATCGTGAAAAGACATTTTCCATCTCAACAACTGGTGTATCAACACGAGAAAACCCATATTCAACTGATCGCTTTTCCAAAACTTTTCTAATCTGTTGCCAATACGGTTGATCACCTGGCAACACATCCCTCATACCACGCACCGTCTGCAAAACAAACTGCTGCTCAACCTTTTTCTTTCTCGAAATTTTCCCTGTCGCTTTTTTTGTTGTATGTTTTGTTGTCTTTTTCTTTATCGTTACTTTCTTCTTTGCTGCCTTCTTTCGTGCCATAATCATTTTTTAGTAAGTTAGCTTTAGAAAAGATCAAATGCACCAATTGGCCACGCACGCAAGAGCACACGACCGATTACATCATTTTTATGCAATGGACCAAACATACGTGAATCACTACTTGCTGGACGATTATCCCCCAAAACATAATATTCATCATCTGCAAGTTTTATCTCTATCAATCCATTTGTTTTGCGTCCTTCTGGTAAATACGCACTCTCATTTAATAAGATTCCATCTGGATTTTTATCATTGTATATTGTCACTTCGCCCTTAGCAATTTTAACAGTCTCGCCTGGCAAACCAACAATACGCTTAATATAAAATTGTTTTTCATCATGTGGCGCTCGAAATACCACAACTTCATATCGTTTCAATTCTTTTCGTGGCTTTACAGTAACGACATCCTTACCAAGAATTGTTACTGGTGTGTTCTTATATCCAAATTCATTGATAATAAGATATTCTTTTTCTGAAAAATTTGGCTCCATACTTGCACCACGCACAATAAATGGCTGAAAAAGAAACATACGAACTGGCACGATAATAATAAGTGCCAAAAAAAACATTTTTACAACTTCAATAATAAAGTCTTTCATATTTTCCTGTTCTTTTTCTTCAATCATATTTTTTGTGAAATATCTATTGATTGTATAACACAATACTTATCAAAAAGCATTGTAAACGAAATAAGTATACCATTTTTGACGTCTGTACGCAAATATCAGTTCTTGAACATTTTTTTAACTCAAACAGTCTTCAAATAATGCATTTTTGGCTCCAATCCTTTTCGCACAACATCTTTCCATTTATCATTTTTTTCTGAAACACGCATTATATGCCCTTTTTCATAGAAAAATGGATCAATAACACGCGATTTTACAACCACCTCTACAACTCCTTCTTCACCATTTTGACCGAGTATAATGTGTGGATCATTCATTTTTTGCCACTTCATACACAAATCCGCATCTTTTGACAAATGTTTATTAATCTTATTAATTACAGTCACATCTGTTGTAAAAACATCAGCGTGCTTAATATATTGATGTTCAATAGCATGTAGTAACCATTGTGCCGTATTATAAAACATTGCTGCCGTTTCTTTATTTGCATAATATACGTCGTTGAGATCCTTGAACAGCTCGGCATAACGCATTGCCACCTCATATGTATCAAAAAACCATTGCCCTTCTTTTGCTAAAAGATGATCCAAAAAATACTTTATCTCTTTTTGCTCTATGTTCATATAAATACACATGCCTCTAAGAGAATAATCAATACGATCTGCACAAATATCTGGCAAATCATTTTCTTGTAAAGGAAAGTTTTCTTCATTCAAAATATACGCAATATCATAGCCATATTTTTCTAAAATATGCGAGATTTCTGTTGTTTTCACAAAATCCTCAAAAATATTATCCTGATAATTGTGCTTTGCTTCACTTCCCTCTCTAAACACATAATCAGCTGTATGAGAAAAAGCTGTATGCGACAAATCATGGATGAGACCAGCAATTTGTTCTTCTAGAGATGCGCCAAATTTTTTTAATAAAATGTAACAACCGACAGAATGTTCAAACCGTGAATGTTTCGTGCCAGGAAAATATACATCAAAATATCCAGCCTGATCCACACCCTTAAGACGTTGAAAATCCTCTGAATTTATAATTGCAACAATTACATCTTCGTCAATTTTCACTTCCCCATAAATACGATCTTTTATATACATACATTTACCTATAGAAAAAACTCGGTTCAATCCCGAGTTTTTTATATAAATTTATTCGACAACTGCAATCACATCTTCTATTTTCACAATGACATATTCCTTTCCATCAACCTTTACTTCTTCTCCACCATATTTTTTAAAAATCACAGTTTGTCCTTTTTTAACTGTAATTTTTTCACTTTCTCCAATTGCCTCTACAACACCCTGTTGTGATTTATCATTTGAAGCAGTCTCTGGAATATAAATACCTGCTGCAGTCTGTGTCTCTGGCACCTCCATTTTAATCAATACATTTTCGCCAAGTGGCGTAATCGTTGTACTCATATCTTTTAGGTTAAAAAATAACTCATCAAACACACTAAATTATACCAAAAACTAGCACTTGGTCAAGTACAGTGCTAAAACTTCTATTATTTCATCAATGCACACACTATTCCCAAAACCCTAATTCTTCATCCGTATATTTCCAAACCATTTTGTGATTCCTCTTGTTTTGATTTGTGTTTGATCTGATTGTGTTGTCTTGGGAAGTGTTGCATCAAAAAATATCTACAAGCACACTATCACCATAACAAAGACTATAAAAACAATAAGGACAGAAAAATATTCTGTCCTCTGTGTGCTTGTTTGTTACTCGTTACCAAGAACCTGTCTAAAATGATATTAATTGTCCATCTCTTTTTCCTTCTCTTTAATTGATTCGGTTATAATCTCAATCGCACGATCACGTTGTGGATCACGATCATTTTCATAATCTTCACTTGTATATTCAACCACCTCATCTGGCGTAATCCCATGATCATTGATTTGTTCTCCATTTGGCGTAAGCCATTTTGCCACTGTGATTTTTGCTGCTGTCGTTGCAGATGTAGGGATAAGCTCTTGTACAGAACCTTTTCCAAATGACTGCTCGCCCACAATTTTCACATCTTCACGATTATCTCTCAGTGCTCCAGCAAGAATCTCAGACGCACTTGCACTTCCCTCATTAATGAGGATTACTATAGGCATATGCACAAATGGATGTTTGCCCGTTGTATAATGATTTTTCCGATGATCTTTTGCATCCTCTTCAATCACAACTACTACATCATTTGACAAAAATTTACTTGAAAGCACAACTGCTGTATTCAAAATACCACCAGGATTATTACGCAAATCAACAATCATCCCTTTGACTTGATTTTTACGAATATCCACAACTGCTTGATTGAATTCCCGAATTGTATTGTCCCCAAATTGCATAATTTTTACATGCGCGATACCACCATCCAAAAATTCTGTCTTCACACTATCTAAGCGAATTACATCACGAATTACGGTAATATCCTGTGTGTCTGTTGTTTCATCCTTAAGTCGAAAAATTCTCAAATGCAATTCTGTCCCCTTTTCTCCACGCATACGCTTAACTGCATCGTCAATTGTCATATCAGATGTGGACTCCCCCTCAATCTCCACGACTTTATCTCCTGCTCTCAGACCCGCTTTTTCTGCTGGAGAATCTTCAAGTGGCGCAACAATTGTCACAATTCCATCTTTCATACCGACCTCTGCACCAATTCCTTCAAAACTCCCTCTGAGTTCTTCACTCAGTTCTGCAAATTGTTCTGGATCAAGAAAGTTTGTATACGGATCTCCCGTTGCAGAAAGCATTCCATTAATCGCTCCGTGAATCATGTCTTCTGCTTTCAGATTGTCATGATCAACGTATTTTTCTTTAACGAGATCCCACACATCCCAAAACAATCCAAAATCAACATTTTCTCCCTCTTTATTTTCTACAATCGCAAGATCAAATGGTACATCTTTTTTTACCTGATCTTTTCCCATGTTAAATCCAATAGCAAAAAACAATGCAGAAAAAAACAATGCAGAAAAAAAGACTAAAACACGTGACGTACCTTTTTTGCTTTTTATACTATTTTGTGTAGTATCTGTATTAATTGTAGCATTTTTATGATCCATAATTGATTTTAAAGCGACTCTGCAATTTCTGGCATTGGTCGATCTTTGTATTTCTTAAAATATTTAATACCACTTGAAATATGTATCCAAGTCAAGCGATTGAACAATAATCCTTTTAATATACCACCTTTTGCACTTCCCTTACCGTAGAAGTGATACATCGTAATTTGTGGGTTGTAACATACAAGAAACCCTTTCTCCCAAAATCGCCGACACCAATCCACATCTTCCATATACATAAAAAACCGACTATCCATCTTTCCCACTTCTTCCATCATACTCCTACGAACAAACATTGCACTACCAATTACCCATTCTACTGGATACGGACCATCTTTTTCTACATCTTTCATTTCAAATCGTTCAAGATGTTTTTGTGCAAATTTCATTTTTCCAAGAAATGTTCGTCGATAAAGAATTGTCAATGGTTGATAAAAACGAAACCGCGTATTTTCATATTTTCCATTAAAATTCTTTTGCTTTGGACCACACAATCCGACATTTTTATGCTCATCCATAAATGCAATAAATTTTTCAACTGTGTGATTTTCCAAAATTGTATCAGCATTGATAAAAAACACATATTCACCTTTCGCCTGATCAATACACGCATTAACCATTGCACCAAATCCCACATTTTCTTTGTGTGGCAAAAAAATTACATCAGAAAAATCTTCGCGCATCATCATCTTTGTATCTTCTTCCGTTGCACTATCAGCCACAATTAATTCATAATCAAAATCAGCACAATGTTTTTGTATTGATTTAATGCAAAGAGAAAGCATCTCTGGATTTTTATAACTTTGTACTGCTATTGAAACCTTCGGCATTAGATTGATTAGAAGCGTATAGATTGCAAAACACATTTCACAATTAAGTGAAGACAAGCACATTTTACTACTTACCGCTACTTTACCTGTTAAATAATATTTGCAAACATCTCACGAATTTTATCATATGTATCACCACGTGGCATGAGAATATATCCCCTTGCATCACCCTCGTGTGAATACAACAGTCCTTCTTCGGAATTTTCAAGCACCTTATGCTCTACTGAGATATCATCACCCATCTTCTGATAAAGATTATAGAATCGCTGCATCTCCCAGAGTTCCATATCTGTATTTGCATTATCTGCAAGTGCGGTGAACATTTCTTGTATTTTACCAAAGTCTGAAAGTATACCAAGTGATAATGCCTTTTGCTTCACTTGACCAATTACCTCTTGTTGCCGTCGTGCACGATCAAAGTCACTAGATGTCGCTCGAGCTCGCACATAACACAACGCCTTTTCTCCATCAAGAATTGACACACCCGCAGGCACTCTGAAAACACCACCACATTCTTCTGTTTCGTTATAACATAATGGATATTGTGCAACAACTTTCCCTCTATGATCAATTTTTGTTTCAAAATTTCCACTCTTCACTGTAAACACTCCTCCATTTGCACCATCACACACTCGCTCTTCATGAAATTGTACTGGCTCAATAAAATCTTCTGAAAGATTCACCTCAACACCACCAAGTGCATCGACAATTTGTTTAAATCCTGCAAAATTTACTTCTGCGGCATAATGCATTTTTTGACCTGAAATATCTTGTAAAATTTGTTTCATCGCCTCCATGCCCTGTCCTTTACCTTCCTTTTCTCCGTAATGATATACTGTATTAATTTTCATGTTATTTGTTGTGCCCGGCATCGTTACATAAAGATCACGAGGAACAGACACCATTGCTGCTTTATACTGATCTTTACCTTCTGCATCCGCATAACGATGAATACTTAATACCATAATCGTATCAGCAAGCGTACCGCCGCCCTCAACACCTTTACCACGCATACCTAAAAGCACAACATTTATACGCCCCTCTTCTTCGCCATCAAGCTTGTTTTCCGTAATTGACAAATTTTTTGCCAAAGACCCTAAAACATTACTATTTGGTGCGACTTTATTAATTATATATGTCACAGCAAACACACCTCCCCCAAGAAAAAGTGTAATAATAATACTTGTAATAATCCACTTTTTCTTACTACGTTTTTTTACAGGCTTTTCCCATTGATTATTATTAAATGGTCCTGATACATTTTGTTTTTTCATGTAACTTGTACATTAAAATAAAAAATAAACCTCAACTTCTTTTATAAAAAAGACTGGTAAATCATGTATAAATCCTTAGCTGATTTATGCCATGAAAATTTTTCTTTTTGCATTGTTGCAATTGTATCAACAGTCTTCCTTATATTATCATTATCCAAAACATCATACAACACTCTTGCACACTGGTCAATATTTTTTGGATCAAAATATTTCACCGCATTCCCAGCCACTTCCTTGTGTGGCGCAATATTACTTGCAATTACCGGTACACCTGCACAAAGTGCTTCTAATATTGGCACACCAAATCCTTCATAAAGAGATGGGAATACAAAAACATCTGCCATTGCATACACTGCACATTTATCTTCTTCATCAATATATCCTGTAAAAATAATACGATTTTTTATATTTACTTTATCCGCAATAATTTTTTCAATCGTTTCATCAAAATTATGTGCTTTTTTCCCTGCAAGAACCAAAAAAGTATCTGGAATTTTATCTGCAATTTGTGCAAATGCCCGAATCACACATGGAATATTTTTTCGTGGCTGCATCGTACCAAGCGTAAGAATATATTTTTGTGGCAAATGATATTTTACACGTATAGTTTCCATATTCACATCATTACATATCATGCTTGATGCATTATGTACTACAAAAATTTTATCCTCTGGCACATGATAAAATTTTATAATTTCCTCTTTTGTAAATTGTGACACAGCAATAATTTTATCTGCACGGCGCAATGACCATGGAATGAGCGTATTAAGAAAAAAAGAATCTTTTTTAGAAATCAAATTTTTATACACACGAAAAGACACATCGTGAATATGTGTCACAATTTTTGTAAATTTTGGCATAAAAATCGGCACAATATACTGCGTGTGGTAAATATCAATTTTTTCTTGACGACAATACTGTGAAACCATCCATCCATTCCACACAAATTTATTACCACTTCCAACTTGCACAATAGTAAAATTTTTCTTCTGTGCAATCCTCAAGCGATTTTTAATTTGTATAATATCTTCTTCAGGCCGATTATCAATCAAAAGGTGATATTCATTGTCACAATCAATATTTGTAAGATGACGCACTAATTCAAAAAACACTACCTCATCTCCTGTGCGTTTTTTGCCAATATTTCGTATATCAATCGCGATTTTCATGTTCTACTTCATTAATTATTTCTTCTCTAAAAATTGTTTTATTTTATCTGTCAATTCATCATAATTCACGATAGTAAAATCCGTTGTATCAACTTCAACTAACTCCCCTTTAATGTGCACTGGTTTAATTTTTCCACCATATCTTTTTACTAATTCATAATTCTTAAAATCCATATGACCTTTATGTCGCTCACCGCTTTCCCATCTGTCTTTTACTCTTTTTACCGTTTCATCTACATCTGCAAAGAAATTAAATTGTAAAAAATTACATGTATACTTTTTAGATAATTGATTCAAAATTGGACTTGCAAATTGACTATCAAAATTTCCCTCTAAAACACATGTCATTCCAGAACACATTAATTGCTCTACAATAACATACATCAACTCAAAACTAGCAGCGCCAAGCTTCTTTCCAAACGCACGATCTGTCATATCAATCGTTTCAAAAAGAACTTCCTTTATAGTGTCTTTTGCAAATACTGGCAACGAAAACTCTGTAGAAATGCGATTTACAAAAAACGTTTTTCCTGTTCCTGGTGCACCTGTGACAATAATAACTTTACTCATAATTACTGCCGAAAAAAAATATAAAATACATCATACAATGATACGCATTATAACATTCTCCACATTAAAAATAAAGAAAAGCAGGATTATGACATTTGTCATAATCCTGCAAAAAATACTACACTAACTCCATTTGAGACACCTCTTTTCCTTCTAACAAACTTTGTGCCATTAATTCACCAAACATACAATGCACATGACCAGTGTCTACTTCTCGTAAACGACACAAACCATTATCCGCTTCTTCACAAATACAGAAAAACTCAATTTCATCAGTCGGTGCATATATAATGTTTCTGCCAATGATGTTTTTTAGTGCGCTCATCACTATCTCCTTGTTTTTTTGATTGTTTTGGTAGTGCTTGCTACAAGCCTACGACAATTTTCGTAAAATTGCAACAAAACCAAAATATACCCACACAAATCCCATGAGTAATCCCGCATTAAACATATTTGGTACAAAAATCGCCACCAATCCAAGTAAAGCAAAAAGTGCAATGCTATTATCCACTACATCACGTGACTTTCGTAAAATATGGAACGTATAGAAAATAATTACAAAGAGCAAAGAAAGAAAAGTGCCTATGCCGAGAATGCCTGAAGCTAATGCAATCTCCAAAAAGATATTACTTGTATTCAGTGACGTGCCTGCCTCATCAGTACCAAGAATCTCACCACCACTCCCCCATCCACGCCCAGTAATTGGTTGTTCTGCAATCGCTGTTATTATTTTTTTGTACACATTTGCTCGTATAGTGATATTTGGATCATCGCGCATCATTTTAAACACATGATGCCCTGCGAGTTCTTCTGCCTGAATTTCTTCTAAATCAATATGACGACATTCGTATTCATCCAAAACTCCAATATTCGAGATATGACCCATGTCAATGAGTGTCTTCTGCGACGCATTTGAAACACATGATACTGTAATCTCTTGATCACCTGTTCCCGTGCTTTGTACACGATTACCTAATTCAAATATCGTCAAATCAAAAGTAAGCACTAAAAAAATACTACACACAACCAAAGATCCATTCCACAAAACATGTCTCAAGAAAAGTTTATATCTTTTTTGTACAATCAACACTAAAAAATACACACAAAATACCACACCTGCTCCAAGCCACGCACTACGCGCCACAGTCAATATAAGTGCAATTGAGATTAAAAGCATTATACTATACAATACAACATCACAAAATTTCCTTATATGTTTTTGTTTTGCATTGTAATATAAATACGAAAGATATACTGCAAGCACAAAAACGAAATAAAATCCAAGCCAATCAGGTTCTGCAAAAGTTGCATTTGGTCTTCCGGGCATAATTTCCATATGCAACCAACCCACTGCAAAAAAAATATTTTGTGCGATTGCATATGCACCAATTACACCACCACTTGATATGATAATCGGCATTAATTCGATAATATTTGTTTTTTCTGTGACAAAAAACCGAGTTACAAAATACAATAATCCAAATGTACAAAAAATTACTGTTTGCATCCATACATGTTGTGAAATATCTGTACACACAGCACTTATAATGCCCGAAAACAAAAAAAGTGTAATAACAGTGTCAAAAATATTCCATACAAACTTCTCACGTATATCAGGACGAACAACTGTCACACCAATCATTCCTAAAGTCATAAAAACAGCCATCGCCTGATATGGCCGTACAGAAAAGTCAAACATTTCTGGTGCAATGCTAATAATTTCCAAAGGTAATAAACCCACAAACAATGCAAAAATCATGATTGGCCGATATAATGTCAATCCAAATACTACAATACAAAATATAATAAACACCCAAAATGGCACATGAGTTACATACCCCATGTGATACAAAAAAATCAACATGCCCAAAATAGCTACATTGATAACTGTTAGTATTTTTGTATATTTTACTGAAAAATTCATACGTATATCACACTATGAATTAACAACATTAAACACATCCTTCACAAAACTGCACCACGAAAACTCTTTTGATCTTTCTTTGCCCTCTAAGCTCATCTTAACGAGAAGGTTTTTATCCACAATAGTATCTGCAATCTTATTGCATAAATCCTCATCATCATGATCTGCATATACTGCTGCATCCCCACTCACCTCATAAATACTTGTATCACGTGCTGTAATCACAGGTGTGCCTACACTCATTGATTCCAGTACTGGCATACCAAATCCCTCATAAAGTGATGGATAAATAAACACTTTTGCACCCTTATAGAGTGCAGGAAGATCTTTTTGTTCGACAAATCCCAATATAACAACATCATCAACAAGATTCAAATCCAAAACAATTTGTTCTACATCGATAATTAGCGGTGCAAGTTCTGGCATCAGTTTTCCAGAAACAACAAGTTTTGGTACATCTTCATTTCTTTCTTTTAATTTTTTATATGCACGAAGTGTTCGATCTACATCTTTTCGCATTTCCAATCCACCGCCTGTATAGAGATAATTCCCTTTCTCTAAACCATATTTTTTCATTACACGATTCAAATCCTTCTCAGAAACATCATCTGCAAAAATATTATCCACTGCGATCTTTGACACAAATGTTTTATATGCTTTTACATTGAGACGTAATTCTAGATCAACTTTTGTATGTTCAGAAACTGTAACAATTTTATTTGCTGCATAAATTCCTTTTTCTACTTTTGCCCAATAGATTTTTTTACGCAAATTATTGAGATATTCAGGAAAAATTTGTGGAATAATATCATGTACAATCATAACATGCTTCATATCTGTATAGTGAATAACTGTTGCTGATTGATAAAGACTGATGAGCACATCACATTTATTCTTATGAGCTTTACGTGGTAAATACCATTTTTCCCACAATAACTTTCGAAACAAATCATCACGTTTATACCATGGCAAAAAAGTCTCCTCTACAAAATTCCTTGGCCATTTCACACCGCTCTTTTCTTCTGTATAGATAATAAATTTATAATTCTTTAAAGATTTTTCACTTCTTTCTAAATTAACAAGTGTTTCGAGAAAATGCGTCGTCACTTGACCGATACCTGTATTTGGTTTACGTAAAAAAGATGCGTTAATTCCAATATTCATAATAACCCCCTAAAAAATAATAAAAAATTTTCACACATGTCCATCATACTGAATACATTCATTATACTATGAAGCCACCCAGTATTCAAAGAAGTAGTGTTGCATATTTTTGCAATTTATGCAAAATACAGTATTATATACTGAAGTGATATTTTTAATGAAAACTCTATGAAAAAGCAAACTGTTGCAGTAATCGGCCTTGGATATGTCGGCCTCCCCCTTGCAATTCGTGCACGAGAAAAAGGATTTAACGTAATTGGCATTGAACTTGATGAAAAAAAAATTACACTCATCAACAAAAAAAAATCTCCAATTGAAGAAAAATATCTCTATGAAAATCTTCCCAAATTTCCTATCACTGCAACATCAGATGAATCACAAATCAAAAAAGCTGATATCGTCTTAATTTGCGTACCTACACCTGTAGACCAATATTATAACCCAAACCTCAAACCCGTACGCCATGCCTGTGAAATGGCTGCAAAAAACCTTAAAAAAGAAGCACTTGTTATCCTTGAGTCAACAGTAAATCCTGGAGTGTCTGAAGAAATTGTTCGACCAATTTTTGAAAAACAGGGTTTTGCAGTTGGTAAAGATGTGTTTATTGCACACTGTCCAGAACGTATCAATCCTGGTGATTCTAAATGGAATGTTACAAATATTCCTCGTGTCGTTGGCGCATTTACCAAGAAGGGACTTAAAAAATCTGTCGACTTTTATGAAACAATTGTTGACGGTGAAATTCGACCAATGAAACATATTCGTGAAGCAGAAGCCTGTAAAGTTGTGGAAAATTCATTTCGTGATATTAATATCGCTTTTGTCAACGAACTTGCAAAATCATTTGAACGTCTTGACATCGATGTAAAAGATGTAATCGATGGTGCTGCGACAAAACCATTTGCCTTTATGCCACACTATCCTTCTTGCGGAATTGGTGGACACTGTATTCCAGTTGACCCCTACTATCTCATTGAACGTGCAAAACGTGCTGGTTTTGACCACAAGTTTCTTCGTACATCGCGAGCAATCAATAATTCCATGCCTAGCTGGACAGTTGAGCTACTTCAAGATGAACTTAACCAAGTTAAATTACCTCTCAAAGGAACAAATATCGGTCTTCTTGGTATTGCGTATAAAGCAAATGTAGATGATGATCGTGAATCACCATATTATGATATTGAAAAATCTCTGAAAAATCATGGTGCTAAAGTGCACTCATTTGATCCACATGTAAAAAATAAATCTTCTTGCAAAACACTAGAAACACTTCTCAAAAGATCAGATGCTCTTGTCCTTGTAACAAATCATGGAGAATTTGATAAAATTGATGGTGCATTTCTCAAAAAATACAATATCAAAGTAGTTGTGGATGGAAAAAATGTCCTTAATAAAAAAGACATCACAAAAAACAAGATTCGTTATAAAGGCATAGGACGATAAAATCTTACATAAAAAAATAAAAAAACTGGTTTTGCGTTACAAAACTGGTTTTTTGTAATAATATCCTGATGAAAAATAAGAGGTTGAAACTGTAAGAACTTTTAGTCATATAGTCATCACATTCTATATAGTAAACATCATCTGAAATGCGGCCTCAAAAACATGCACTGACATATACAAAATACTATTTTGTCAAGCATCTATACTCGTGTACAATAATAGACAATACATATTAAATACTGTATAGTATTTTGATTGGTTATGGTGAGTATTTATATTGTATTAATATCACTATTAAATAAACAAAATATATGAAATTAATTATAAACATTCCAGCATACAACGAAGCACAGGTTATTGGAAAAACAATCCAAAATATCCCACGTTCTTATGACGGCATCGATGAAGTGCTCATCCAAGTTATTGATGATGGATCACATGACGGCACAGCTGACATTGCTCGTGAAGCGGGTGCTGACATTGTCGTTGTACACAAAACAAACCGTAAACTCGGTTTTGCTTTTAATTCTGCTGTTCGTAGCGCACTCAAAAATGACGCTGATATCATGGTAAATATTGATGCTGATGGCCAATTTGATTCTAGTGAAATTTCACATTTTCTCACTCCTATTCTCAAAGGTGAGGCTGATATCGTTATTGGTGATAGATTTACCAGTGGTAAAGCTGATGGTATTCCGTTTATCAAAAAATTCCTTAATACATTTGCAGCTCACATTGTCGGAGAATTTCTTGATGTAAAAATTGATGATTTAACATGTGGATTTCGATCACATAGCCGTGAAGCACTTCTGCGACTCAACTCTGTAACAGGATTTACTTATACACAAGAAACGATTATTGACGCCATTGGAAAAAATCTCAAATTAAAATGGATTCCTGTAAACGTCCAATATTTTCAAAATCGAAAATCACGTATTGTAAAAAGTGTATGGAGATTTGTAAGCAATAGCACAAAAATCATCATTAAAGCTGTGCGAGATGTGCGTCCAATGAAATTTTTTGGCATTCCTGGTCTTTTTTTGATATTTATCTCTCTTATCATTTTTGGTTTTTTCCTCCACCTTTACCTTTCAACATTTAAAATCACTCCCTATTACAATTATCTCCTAACTTCTACAATACTTTTTCTTATTGGCTTACAATTCCTCGTTTTTGCTTTAATTGCTGATATGATTAAAACAAATCGGCAATTGACAGAAGAATTAATGTACCGCATGCGTAAAGAAAAATACAACAAAAAATCATAAATATATAACTATATGCATGTTTCATATCTACATGGTGTTTCATTTTAGGACAAAACCCTAATCTCAAAAATAACTCGACCATATGTTCCATACAAAACAACACAACAAAAAATTGAAAATCCTTTTCATCTCACGAGCATATCCCCCAATCATTGGTGGTATAGAAAATCAAAATTATGAATTATCTGTTTGGCTTCCAAAAATTACACCAACTAAGACAATTGCTAATACACATGGGAAAAAAACACTTCCTCTTTTTCTTTTGTACATATTAATCATTCTTCCATTCATATCTCACAAATACGATGTAATACTTCTTGGCGATGGTGTGCTTGGCATTGCATCATGGTGGACAAAACTTTTTCACAAAAACAAAAAATTCGCCTGCATTGTTCATGGACTCGATCTTACATATAAAAATAATTTCTACCAAAAGTGGTGGGTGCAAAAATTTATCCCTACATGCGACAAACTTATTGCCGTTGGTAATCAAACAATCACAGAAGGTATAAAACGCAATATTGATAAAAGCCTTTTCACTTTTATCCCAAATGGCATACATCCAGAAAAATTTATACACGATGAGATTTCTCACGATGAGATTTATAATATTATTGGTGAAAAATATAAAGACAAAAAACGCATTCTCACATTTGGTCGTTTAGCAAAAAGAAAAGGTGTAGCATGGTTTATCCGAAATGTTCTTCCAAAACTTGATAATAATTATATTTATATTGTCGCTGGTGATGGTATCGACAAAGAAAACGTACAAACTGCCATCAAAGAAAAACATCTCGAGGATCGTGTGGTTCTACTTGGTATCGTATCCGATTCTACTCGTGAAACACTGTTTGCTGGTTCAGATATACTTGTCCAACCAAATATCAAGGTTGCTGATGATATGGAAGGTTTTGGAATCAGCGTAATCGAAGCAGGTGTTTCTGGTCTTCCAGTGCTTGCTGCACGCCTTGAAGGTCTCAAAGATGCAATTACTGATGGCAAAAATGGCATACTCATTAAATCAGAAGATGCAATTGCATGGAAACAAAAAATTGAAGAAGTATTCGACGATAATTTTGATAGAAAAATTTTTGGACTACAAGCACGTGCGTACATTGTAGAAAATTTAAGCTGGAGAAAAATCTCTCGCAGATATCTTGATATCCTCTCGCAAATATAAAAAAGGTTTGTATTTTTACAAACCTTTTTCTCAGTTTCATCTTCAATTCTTTGTCAACATAGTAGCAAAGAAAAATTTATGATATTCTTTTTCAACCTGTTTTATATTGTCATCAATCTCTTTTCGAATATCTGAAAAATAAAATGCTTTTATCGGCAAAAAATAAAATTCATCTATTGTGCCAAGAAAACAAATTAATTGTGTGCTATATTTGCTAATGTCTGCATACATTTTATATCGTTCAGATAGTATGTGAATTTTTTTTCTCACAGTAGTAATACAGTTCTGATCATCGCCACAATTCCTGATAATATCTTCAAATTCTTGATATAAAACATCTACATTTAGTCCTTTGTCCATAAGATCACGATGTAATCTAATCATATACACATCAATTGCATGACTAATAAATAAATTTATCACCACTTCATCCCTGATCTTACGCATTACATACCGAACTAAAAGACAAAAAAGGACACTTGCCAAAACACCGAGTAAAACAAAAAACAATATTGAAGATATTATAATACCTTGCATACACACCTCCTCCTTAATATATGCTACAATTAATAATGATAAAGAACTAGATGAAAAATCATTGTACAACATATACAAAAATAGTCAATAATGCCTATGATAGGAATATTTTTTAATGAACAAATCATATTTATCGCTATTACATCTTTTCTTCTCTTTATGCCTGGATGGCTTTTTCTTCTTGCATTTTTTCATCGCAAACAATTTGCACCACTTGAAAAATTTGTACTCGCTGTACCAATGAGCTTTGTTATCACAACTTTGGCAATTATCATCACAAATGCCTGTGGATTTGCCTTAACACAAACAACATTAATTTCTGTTTTAGGTGTTGTTTTAGCACTTCTTTGTTTTGGTATATTTCGAAAGAAAAAAGAACTTAAACACAATACAAATCAAATATTTACATTTACTAAAAAGCAAGCAATATTAATCACAATATTGATTGTCTTCACAATTGTAATAAAAGGCACATTTCTCATAAATGCAATATTTCCTACTGCAACAGATCTCGGCCATCACATGTTCTGGGTTGAAAAAATTACAAAAGAACAATCACTTCCAGAATACAAAAAAACTGAAATACTCGTTAAAAATGATGAAATATTTCTTTCAAAACCAAAACCTATTGCTGATTTTATCGTAGGAGAACACGTTATTTTTGCTACAATTAAAACATTTACTGGTCAAACAACTGTAAGTATATTTCCTTCCCTTATACTTTTTATCATCAACATCTTCACAGTACTCATGATATTTATACTTACACGACAATTAACCAGTACATATACACATGGAGATATTGTATCAATTTTTTCCTTGCTTTTTACTGGACCATTGTGGGCAATTAGCGGTGCTGGTGCAAAATTTGTCAGTGGTGGTGTAATCGGCAATATTATTGGAAATTTATTAATTCCAACAATAATTTATTTTCTCTATCGTGCTTTTTGCGAAAAAAAACCCACATTACTCATCCCTGCAATCATAACGGCAACCGCTCTTGCTTACACACATCATCTCAGTACGTTCATATTTGGTTATATATTTATCTTTAGCATCATAACATTTATTATTTTTCAAAGGAAAGGACTTAGAGGATATAAAAATATTTTTTTGCTAATTAAAAACTATTATATCATTCCTTTGCTTATCATTGTCATTGCATCACTCTTTTTTCTTCATCCTCCCTCCTATCTCAATGGTGAAACTGTTTCTTCTTCTGTTGGAGCTCCGAGCAAATCTACACGCACAGGAATTCATTTTAATCAGATGATGTACATGCTTGGAGAGACACGATTTATACTTGGTCTTATTGGCTTTTTTGCAGTTACTGGATTTATGTCCTTATGGCGATATGGCAAACTTGATCACATCGACAAAAAACACTATCCAGTCAATATTTATGCTGGATCACTTATCTTAGGGTGGTGCGGAGCGCTTCTTGGTATGAGCATGTTCCCACATATCCTTCAAGTTAATATTATTTCATCACGTATTGCCACATATAGTGCATTTCCTCTCGCAATTCTTTCCGCTTTTTCTCTTGTATGGCTTGGCACAACACTCCTACGAAACAAAGATAAAAGATTTTTCATTCCACAAGGTATCATATTGACATTTTTTTTCATCACACTTACATATGCATTTGCCACAGGCATGCGTGACAATTCCACAAGCATGAATGACATGCCAAAAACGAATAGCGCTCTTCAAACATTTCACGCTGGACATTACGCCAATAAAGCTTTTGGCAAAAATGCTGAAAATAATGATTATTGGATGATTAAAGATCATAATTACATTACAGCAGATACATGGCTTAAAGTATTTTTTGCTCATGATTATTCTTATCCATTATCCCGCAGTTATTTTAAACGTTATGAGACCAATCCAAATCGTGAACGTTGCACACTGCACATGATATCTTCCCCAGAATCCCCTGAAGCACAAAGTTGCTTCACTAATCTTTCAACTAAAATCATACTTGTCAACACAGAACAAGATGCTTCCCAATTTTTACATTCTGAAAACTTTTATCGCATCTATCAAAACAATGAATTAAGTCTTTTTGTAAGAAAATAGCACTTTCTTTACAAAAACAATTATCATTTCACACACCATTTATTACCTGCTAATTTTCAAAAAAATGAAATCACAATACATTATTATTACTATAACAATCATCACGCTCGTCATCAGTATATTATTTTTATTTTATACTGAGCAAAAACAACGCAAAGACAGTCAAGATTTTTGGAGTATTTATTTTGTGGATCCTATCGGAAGTGATAACGCATTTATCATTGACAATGCATCTAAAAAGAATCTTTTTATTTATAAAGTACACTCCAAAGAAAAAGAATTAGAATCTAATGACATCCCATTAAATAACGGTGAGCAAAAATTAATAAAAGTAGAAAATAGCAAAAATATCAAACCAATTACCATCACAGTTACAGATGGCGAAACAGAAAAAACAATTGAAAAAAAATAACACTGTACAAAATATTATTTTGTACAGTGTTCGTGTCTATCTTTTATTTTTGCAATAAGGATGTTACCTATCATTACAATAGGCCAAAAACTGACACATGAAAGAATGAAGATACCTACGAAAGGATTCATGTTTATATCAAAATATTGTACTGTCATATAAAAAGGTATCCCAAACAATGTTCCGAATGCACATATGATAATACTTCTCTTGTATAAATGAATTAGTATTTCACTTTTCAGAGATTTTACAAAGCTTAGCTTTATCCATCCAACAAAAATAAACAATATACCACAAAAAACTCCAAACACACCTGCTTTAACAAACGCTATGATATCCATTTCTTCCTCCTTTTTCTTAAAAATGTATGCTAGGATACTATTATAAAGAACAATTAACCATTATTGTACAATTTCAATAAAATGTCAACATCTCAATCACGCAAAAAAATTCTTTTTATCACACGTCCACTCTCTCCGCCGTGGGATGAAGCAAGTAAAAATTTTGCCTTTGATCTTGCAAAAAATGTTACAGATCACGATATTACAATCCTTGTGGACAAAAAAATTTCCAATACACCCGAGCATATCACGCAAAAAAAGATATATACACAAAACCATTTTTCTCTTTCGCAAAAATTACGTCTTGTGAATTATCTGCGAAAAAATAGTGATGATTTTGATGTCATTCACCTACTCTTTACACCAACAAAAATCAATAGTTTTGTGATAAAGATGCTTCTCAAAAATAAAAAAGTAAAAGTTGTACAAACCATTGCAACTGTGCGTGATGATTTGTATTCTACAAAAGATTTGAAACACATGTTTTTTGGTGATGTGCTTGTAATGTATTCCCAATGGGGACAAAAAAAATTACGCAATCTCGGATTTACAAATGTATATCACATTTATCCTGGTATTGATTTGAGTAAATATATACCAGAAGAAAAAAATTCTGCACTTATGGAAAAATGGAAAATTTCTTCAAAAAAAAAGATTGTAACATATTCTGGAGAATATGTCCGACTTGGAGCAACGGATATGATTGTCGATGCTTTCATAGATTTATGGCAAGATAAAAAAAATTATGATATCCTCTATCTCTGTAACTGTCGTGTAAAAAATGATTTAGATGCGTCAAAGAAAAAAGAAGTACAAAAAAAATTTGCATTAGCAGGACATGCAAACAAGGTTGTATTTACTGACACAGTCTACGATATGAATGCCATATATAACCTTTCTGACATTATCATCTTTCCTGTAGAAAATATGCGTGGTAAATTTGATGTGCCACTTGCAATGATAGAGCCGTATGCATGCAAAAAACCAGTAATCGCATCAGATCTTCCCCTATTCAAAGAGTTTTCTAGTCCCGAGATCAATGCTATAATACCAAAAGCAAATTCTGACGCATTAAAAAATATGATTTGTGAACTAGTAAATAATCCAGAAAAATGCACAAATCTTGGTGAAAATGCATTTGCATTTGCACACAAAACATTTAATATAACTCAGACAGCAAAACAATATGGACAAATCTACAAAGAACTATAAGAATAACATAAAAAAAATCACCGAACATCAGTTTGATTTTCAAACAGACAAAATGGATGTACCGGCACGGTTTTTCATGAGTGAAGACTTGCTGCCAGACACAGAGACATTTGCAAAAGCAGAAGACATCGCATCAAACAAAGACACACTCTTCAAGCGCACAGTCGCCATGCCAGATGTGTGCTCAAAACCTGGACGCAAAAACGCATCCGGCACAACAATTGTCTCAGAAAAATACATCCTCCCACAAGTCAATGACTCCGACCCAAACTGTGGGATGCGCCTCCTCAAAACCAGTCTCACAGAAAACAACATCGGCGAAGAAGACATTCACATGCTTTTTAATCAACTCGTGCAAGATGTCCCAACTAAAAAATTTATCGGCACAAAAGCACCGTTTGATGTCGTCACTGATATTTGTCGCAAAGGCACTGTTGCTGCAATTGATCACTTTGGCATCAAAACAAAAAATGAACTAGAAAACACACAGTGTGGCGGTAATTTCCACAACAGAGAATTATCTCGTCAAGACATCTTTGATGTCATCCCAAAACTCTATCTCCACTTTGCAAAATATCGCCTCGGCATACTCGGTGCTGCTGGCAACCATTTCCTCGATATGATGAAAGTTACTGATATTGTGGATGTAGAAAAAGCAGAAAAAATGGGTATCAAAAAAGGACAATACCTCTTTATGGTACACACTGGCTCTGGCATACTCGGACAATACACGATGTACACACACACAGCAAAAAAACGCGAACATCTCTCACAAGCGCTCATGGTGACACTCGGACGCATGACATTTAATACACGCAAAAAAGATGTATACAAAAAAATGCAAGCAGATATCAAAAAACACATGTCACATGATGATTCTCTTCTTAAATTTAACGGTGACGGACCAGATGGTGAGATGTACATGACAGCTCGTGCAGCTGCATCAAACTTTGGCACAGCAAACCGTGCCATCATCGCGCACAATGTATCAAAAGCAATCAAAAAAACACTCGGACGTGATCCGGAAATGGACCTTATTTATGATCTCCCACACATTTCTATCACACAAGAAAATCACTTTGACACAGATGTCTGGGTACACCGTTCAAACACATCCCGTGCCTACGGACCGAGCAAAATGACGCACCACCCTCTCTACAAAGAAATTGGTGAACCGGCATTTATCCCATCATCAATGAGCACAGATGCCTACATCTGTGTCGGCACAGACAAAAACACAGAAAGCTTCTATTCCGCACCACACGGTACAGGTAAAGGCACAAATAAAAACGAAAAAGAAATCACCAACAAAGACGAACTCTTCCAAAAAATGGAAGAAAAAGGCGTCAAACTCTACAACGCCCAATCCTCCATCGTCATCAACCAAGACTCCGCCCGCTACAAAGACATCTCTCGCGTCATCGAAGGCGTCGAAGACAATGGCATCGGACACGTCGTTGCTAAAATGCGTCCGGTGAGTGTGATTATGTATTAAAAAACTCTTGAGAAAAATAAAAAAGCAACTAACTCATTGAGATTAGTTGCTTTGTTGAATTTGAACGTATATTTTTTATACAAAGCCACTCTTATGGCACTTGTATATATTCATATCGATACTCTGGGGAGAGAAATGACGCAATATATATGATATCATCAAATGTAATCGCTCGAAATTGCTCAATTTCTTCCTGAGCAGAAATGATACGTCTACTATTAGCAATATCGCTCATTGTTCTATTACGCAACCCTTCCCCATTAACATCTATCATTTTTAAATTTTGAATAAACGCCTCCTTTATTTTATCAAAAAGTTCTTCTTTTTGATTAATGTTGTTAATAACATTCTTCACGATATCAGAAATTACTCTTTCAGCACCGAACTCTACCCATCCTTCAAATGTAATTTCTGTAAAATACCCTAAAAACCTATCGAATGACGCAAAATTATATGTTACACCTCTTTTGCCACGAACCTCCTTAAAAATCATGTCATTTAACATTTCTCTCAATATAAGCACTACTAGCTGATTCGGCATATGTGGCACTTTACCTGCATTTCTATACAAGCAACGATCAATAGCACGAATACCATGTTCAGACATACACATCTTTCTGCATGTCTCTCTTAAGGGATGTACAGAGGTAACTGAATTTGGGATTTCTGTACGAAAATATGTACAGCTTTGTCCAAAATCTGATTTTCCTATAATTTCAACAACCTGATCACATGGCAAACCCGTTACAACGACCAAGCTCATATTTGATGGAACGTAATACTCATCATAAAAATCCTGTAAAACAGATTGACTCATCTCATTTAAAGAACTTACCGAACCTAAAATCAGATAAGGTTTTGCAAGATTAAAACCATCAAAAACAACAGTATTTTGATGCAAAATTTCATCATAGAAACACTGTACCGTGTGCCTATCATGCCATTCTTGTATGATAATATCACGCTCTTCTTCAATATGTTTAATCAAATTTGATCCTAACAACATATCTGAAAAATACTGCAAACCACTTTGCAAATGTATTACATTTGCAGGAATTTTAAACGTATACCTCGCATCAAAAATTCTTGTTGACCCGAAATCACATCCACCTCCAAGGTGTTGAAAAAAATATTCCATATCCTCTAGGGACACTGGAGCATTTTCAGAAACAAGATGTTCTACAAAATGCGCCACGCCATCTCCATCACTCGGATCATGAAATGAGCCTGCATGTACAATACAACCAAGTTTTATCCATGGCTTACCTGACCAATGACTAATAAAAATTTCTAACCCATTTGCCAGTACAAATTTTTTGAAATCTGCATACGGATCCCACATATTCTCTCTCCTCCTATATATATTTATGTTAATGTTCTTTATCCCTTGTTGATTATACAAAAAATCACACAACCAACAAAAAAATATATCATGAAACAACTATATTGTCAATGGTAAAATTCTCCTCAAAATGCTATACTAAAAAAATGAAAATCATTAGTATCTCTGGGCTTGATGGGTCTGGGAAAAGTACACAAATAGAGAAATTGCGGGCGCATTTTGAAAAAAATGGCAAAAAAGTGTTGTATTTTCATGCGGTGCAGTTTTCTGTTGCGCATGTGTTAAATGCAGGCAAAAAGAAAAATGCCGACGGCAAGACAAAAGACGTGTCGCAGGCATCGTGGGGAGCGATTTTTTTGCGCAAAGTGGCACTGTTGATTGATGTGATTCGTTTTCGTTTTTTTGTGAAAAAAGTGGCTAAGACACATGACTACTTGCTCACAGATCGGTATTTTTATGACATAATTGTTAATATTTCGTATTTGCAAAAAAAGACATATCACCCGTTTTTTTTTCATTGGATTACTGTACCAGACAAACGATTTTTTCTCAGTGTCAATCCCGAGTACATCATGATGCGTGACAATCCACCAGCACAAGGCCATGACTATCTCGTAGCAAAAAACGACCTTTTTCACAACGCTTTCAACACATATCATTTGACAGTCATTGATGGTAGCAAATACGTTGACGTTGTCTTTGCTGATATTTTGCAAAAAATTCGCAATTAGCAGTCAAAAAACTCTGCTCATTAGCTATTTTCTAAAAAATATGTCCAAACTTAAATATTCATTTTTTATTCTTGCAATAGCAGAATTCATATACAATATTTCTAGCTACATAATCAATATGGGACTTGGTCGCATGCTCAGTGTATCTAGTTATGGTCGATATTCTCTTGTGGTTGGATTTACAACTATGATTATTATTTTGGTTGGACGTGGCGTACCAACTGCAATGGCAAAACGCATCAGCGAACACATCGGTGATTGGAAAAAAATTCGATCAATTCGCAATGCATCCGCACGAATCCAATTCCTCATAATTTGTACATTAACTGTTATTTTTTATTTTTCATCACCGCTTATTGCACATGCCTTTAACGATATAACTCTTACACCTCTATTTCGCATTAGTGCATTTGTAATTCCTGCTTTTGCTCTTTCCTCTTTTCATGTACTCTATTTCAATGGCCTAAAATTTTTCAAAGCAATGACTATAATGAAAATGACACGAGGTGTTTTTCGCATTGTATGGATTTTAGGACTTGCTTATACGCTCAAGCTAGAAGGTGCTCTTTTTGGCTCTATTATAGCACCATTGAGTGTTTTTTGTGTTGCACTCGTCATTGAATATTTATTTATTAAAAAAAATACAACAAATCCTATAAAAAAATTGGAAAAATATCCATGGAAAAACATTATTTCATATGCTAGTGGATTCATTGTGTTTTTGGTATTTTATGAATTTTATATTCGTTTTGATATGTATATTATCAAATCACTCACTGGCAGTGATTACTATACAGGACTGTACAATGCCGCTTTTACGGTTGCACTCATTCCGTATTTTGTAATGTTTGCCCTCACATTCATTCTTTTTCCGACCATGTCCGAACTCACTAAGAAAAAAGATTTCACAAACATTAAAAAAACACTTGTACACGTACTCACTTTTCTTTTTTCCCTTCTCATTCCTGCTGTTATAATCATGGCAATTATGCCAGAATTTCTTATTACTTTTTTCTTTGGTCAGAAATTTATTGCAGCAGCACCACTTATTCCTCTTATGACAGGTGCAACAATATTTATTACAATATTTTATGTTCTTGCATCCGTTTTTAATGGAGCTGATATGACACGTGTACCAGCTATAATTACAGCTATAGCACTCATATGTGGGTTTAGTGCAAATATGATTTATCTTCCTATTTTTGGCATCACAGCAACGGCAATTATTTTTTCTTGTACAGCAACATTTATGGGACTCACATCATTAGTTATGATGTACATCACCTTTTTTAGAAAACATACAAAAAATAAAAAATAAATTTATAAAATACAATGACATATTTCAGTGGAAAAATTTCTCAAGATCTCACATATCTTTATATTAGTAGAGCAATTGTTTACTTTTCAAATGGTTTTTTTTCGATGTTTTTTCCAATATTTCTCTACAAAACTTTTTCAGAAAATCTGAATTCTGTGTTATTTTTCTATCTCATCGGTGCACTGCTTTGCCTTATTCTTTATCCGCTTAGCACAAAACACATTGAAAAATTCAATCTCAAAAATGCACTCTTCATCGCAACAATTGCAAATATATTCTTTCTCCTCACGATGAGTATCACAACAAAAGAAAACATTCACAACACAATTATCGTGGCTATATTTTTTCTTACAATTTTTCGTTTATTTTATTGGCTCCCATATCATACAATATTTACCACATTTTCAGATCAAAAAAATCGCATGCGCGAAGTAAGCGCATTTATGGCAACAATGCATTTAATTGGTATTATTACTCCACTTATTGCAGGTATTATCATTTCAAAAACATCTTACCAAACATTGTTTATCTCAGGATTATGTGTGTATGCATGTTCCCTTTTCCCACTTATATCACTTTCCAATGTCTTTGAAAAATACTCATGGACATATTTTGAAACATGGAAAAACTTATGTGCAAAAAAATATCGACCAGCAATGATTGCATATTTTGCAGATGGTATAGAGTCTGGTATTGGAATAGTCATTTGGCCAATCTTTGTGTATAGCATATTACATGGTGATTATATATCCATTGGAGCAATTTCTGCTGCAACAATTAGCATCACTGTTTTATTAGAACTAATCCTTGGAAAATATGCTGATAGCAAAAGAAATAAGAAAGATATGCTTAAAATTAATTCTATCTTGTATGCATGTGGTTGGATTGCAAAAATATTTATTGTCACAGGATTTCATATTTTCATCATTGACGCTTATCACAAAATTACAAATGCCCTATCAAAAGGAACATTTAGCGCAATTACTTATGATATCTCAGCTGATCACGGCCATTATGTTGATGAGTTCACTGTCATTAAGGAAATGGCATTAAATTGCGGTCGTATCGTCCTCTACGGTTCAACAATTACCCTCGCCTCTTTTATCAATATTGAATGGACATTTCTCATTGCAGCAATTGCTACGCTCTCTGTAAACACAATCCGTCTTCAAAAATCACAAATACATCATTAACACATTTATCACAAACTTTTTTCATCAATCTATATATCATTATTTTTCTGTAAAAAAATATCCCGTAACATAACTTGTGATTTTCTTTTGAGGACCTCCAAAATGAGTAGAATTTTTGTTATTTAAAAGAGTAAATTGCACACCTGTTTTTTCAGAAAAAAATCCTTCCAAAAATGCTATGCACGCTTTACAATCATTTTCAATAAAATTTATGCTATCTCTATCTCCATTAAAGACCTGTTGAATTGATTCTATACTTTTTTGATCAACACGCTCTACTTCTTTTGCATTATTTCTTCCATGACTAAAATCTGAACTGATAACGAACAAACTATTTCCACCATCTATCTTTTGTAATTCATATCCTAAACGAAAAACACTATCAAGATGCGCATCTTGACGTACAAGCATTGGAACAATTTTTGCATCAGGATGAAATTGAGAAATGTACGGCAAAAGCGCCAGCACAGCATGATCATGATAAAAAGGATTCCATGTGATTTGTACTATATCATTTTTATTTAATTGATTTATCATTTTCTCATCAGCAAAAACCTCTTTATCGCATATTTTCCAACTTGCATCACACACAGCCACCGTAAATTTTTCTTGAATTAAACGATTAAAATGATCTGGTCCCACCAAAAATATTCTGTCATATTTTTGATTTACTGTCGCACTAAAAACCTCTTCAATCATCTCTTTAGCAAGTAAGTGATGTGGCACAATAATTGCTGTAATTTCTTTGGAAACAGGCCGTTTTTGTGTTAAAGCAATCTCCTCACAAACAGAAACATTATTCAATTGACGTAAATCAATCATCTTTTTACAAGAACGTACTGTATCAACTTCTGGAATTACTAGCTCTTCCTCACTATATGATGTACCCAATACCCACCACAAAAAGCCCGCACCAGCAATCCACATAATTACTGAAACAATAATTACTTTTTTGCAAAAATTACTCATTTATTTAACAAGTGATTTATTCCATTCATCCATTTGTGGAACTTTTTCTTTTTCTTGATATACCCAATTACGCCACACTTCATCTGTCAACCTTTTTCCAATTGGATGTGTAAATTCGTGATAAGAAAATACCAACCCTTTTGTCAATCTCACACCATTTGTATCTTTTACTGCAACGTAAATATAATTTGGTATGCCAGTTGCCTCATAAAGAATTTGACCTCCCGGTACATCAGTATGTACATCAGCAATAAGAGCAGAACGTGCATTGTTTTCAGTCGTCGTTTCATTCACAAAAAATGGTCGCAGTATATTTGACAATCTTCCTGCTTCATTTCGCAATCGTTCAAAATCCTTATCAGAAATCTGTTCATTTTGCAATTGTGCAACAGCAATTTTTCGAAAAAAAGTCAATGACTTTATAAATTCTTTATTTCTACTCTCCATACCTTGATCCAATACGCCCGCATTTTTCAATCCCTCTGTTGATAATTTAGTTAATCCAATTAATCGATCAAAAAATACAATATTTGGTTCAACATATCCCTTTGGCACAGGAGGTATTTCTCCTTCTTCTGGACCACCGCCACCCATTTCTGCATAAGATTGTTTTGCATATAAAAGAGTGTCGTGTTTTAATTCGGTCCATGAACTAGCTGCGCATTGTAAATTCTTCTTTTTCCAATTATCGTTTTTAACAAACATCGGAAAACCTTCCACATTTTTTGTACCATTATCCAGCAAAGAATTAATTGTATAAATCCAACTCCAATAAATATTTTGTGTCCATTGTTCAACTGATACTTCTTCAAATGTAGATTGCAAGTGCGACATCTTATTTGCTAAAACATTTTTTGAATTAGGTGCTTCTGTAGCAATCCATTGATTCATAATTGGTTTTGCTGTTTGATCTCCCATAATCTGAAAAAACATCATTGCTGTAGGTGTACTCGGCAAAAATTCTCCCGTCTCTGGATCAGGTGTCGTATCTCCTTGTGTGAGAGAAGAAAATATAAATGCATCTGGTGTAAATCTCTGTCCCATAAAACGAAACCCTTTTGTTTGTTCTAAAAGTTCTTCCTCCGATGTACTAAAAACTGCATCACCAACAATAACTGAAGACATAATTTGTGGACCATCTTCTTTTGCTAAAATCTCCTTCATCTGTGATAAAAATTTATGATCAATACGTTTATTTTGTCCTATTGATGTAATTGCATTGCCATACTCATACATACCTAAATCATCACTAGCACCTACAAAAAATGTTGTTGGATTGTAAATCTCTTCCCATTTTTTTGTCAAATGTAATTTTTGCATGTTTTTTGTGATATTTGCAGCATCTCTCGTCAACGCATCACTTTTTAGAGCAAAATTATTTCGACCATACCACATCATAGAACGAAAATATGCACGCAAAACTGCATTTTTATTATAATGACTACGCGGTTGATATTGTGTATAATCAGACAAAGACTGCAAACCTTCAGATTCTAAAAATAGTCCAAAAATTGGAGAAAACTTCATTTCTTTTGCTTCATATACTGCATGTATTTCTTCACTTGCCCATTTAAATGCATTGGCAGGGATTTGACTCTTTAGCTCATTTAATTCTGCTTCTACTTTTTTTATATCGTCCAATTGACTATCATTACCTGAAGCTTGTATAAAATCATCTTCCACAACATTCAAAATTGATGTAGGCACTGCGAAATATGCAATTAGTCTCTCAAAACTTTCTTTTTGTTTTTCATCTTTCGCTGATTCATATTCCTTCACAGCCTCCATTAACATGCTTTGAGAAATTTCTTGTATTCTTGGGTAAAATTCCATGAATTCGATATATTCAAATTCTTTTTCCAATAATCGATGATAAGTGTGTAAAAGAAAATCTGATGTCACAAAAACCGCATTCTCCGGCTTACGAAACTGCTTCCATGCATCACCTCCAATGTTTTTATATAAACTCGTCCAATCATCAGAACGCGCATCTTCTTTTGATGGATCACTCTGATAAAACTGATCATCATTTTTAGTAATAAAAAAATGATCTTTTTCCAATGTCGCAATTTGTTCTGGTGTAAAATTTTTCTTGATACTATTTTCAAAATCTTTTAAATTAGAGAGTTCATTAGATGCAATTGTATATTCTGGTAATTGTGGCTGAAATTGCGTCTTATCATCCACAAATTCTGCAAAAGAATATTCTTTTAAAGAAGGTCCCATATGTGAAGTATTTTTATGTGTGTGTACCTTTTTTTCACTAAAATTATTTTTATGAAAGAAAATAAAACTACAAAAAATAATCAGAAAAACAACATTAAGACCTACAAGGCTTAAAAGTATTTTTTTTGTCATATAGTGCATGTTATGAAATTATATTTTTATTATACCATTTTTTTTAAAAAAATATAACTACATTTCTTCAAGAAAATTTTTCAGTTTTTCAAATGCTTGTCGTCTATGGCTTATAGCATTTTTTTGATCAATTGTCATTTGTGCAAATGTTTGTTCAAATCCATCTGGTTTAAAAATGGGATCCCACCCAAAACTCTTTTCCCCTTGTGGTGCCACAATATGCCCATCAACCACACCTTCAAAATATTCCGTTCTCCGTCCATTACTATATCCCACAATTGCTCGTGCCTGCGCCGTAGTTTCATTATTTTTTTGCGCAATATCATAAAGACCTCCACATCCTATAGAAGCTAAAAACCACTTAACAAATGGGCCAGGTAGCCCCCCAAGACACTCTAAATGCAAAGATGTATCTTCCACAACCACGGGTCCATCACAATGCTTTAACGCTTCTTTGAGCTTATGTCTGATAATTTCCTGCGGATCAATCTCCTGAATCTCTAGCAAGTTAATATCTAATTGTACAAGATAAGACACAATATCTCGCGCTTCTTGCATTTTCTGTGCATTTCCTGTAATAAAGTATATTTTTTCCATAACAAAATAAATTTACCATCAAAAACAACAAAGAGACGTACATAATTACGTCTCCATGTTTATAGTGAAGTAAAAAAATTAATTAATTTTATACATAACAGTAACAATAACCTTAAATTGATTCTCTCCTGTTGGCACAACTGCTTCTGCAACTTCTTCTTTTGCATTCATACTATATGCAAAATCTTGTGAACGATACGCCGGTTCAAATCCATCATTAAAATTACCATTACTATATCCAACAATCTCATTTAAATTCACACCAAGATCTTGCGCTAATACTTTTGCTTTTTCTTTTGCATTTTTTATCGCCTCTTTGCGCAATTTTTCTTTCACTTCTTCTTCATTATCTACAAAAAATGTTAACTGTGATACATTATCAACACCAGCACTATTAACTGTCGATAAAATATCTGATGTTTTCTCAAGATCACGTATTTTCACCTGTATTCTTTGTGTTGCACGGTACCCTTCAAATATTTGTTTGTTGTTATTATATGAATACTGTGGTTGTACAGAATAATTTACTGTTTTAATATCTTTTTCTTTCACATCAAAACCTTTTAATTGTGCAAGTAATACATTCATACGTTCATTAATTGAATTCATTGCATTTTCTGTTGTTTGTGCTTTTTTTGTCACAGAAAACGACACGCTCGCTGTATCCGGCGCAACAAATGTCTCTGCCTCCCCAGTAACAGAAATTGTGCGATCACGTTCTCCAGTACTCATATCTACACTAATATCTCGATGCGTAAAAGTGAGATATGCTAGCGCGATAAATACCAACACCAAAAGAATGTTTGTCAATTTATGTGATTCCATAATCGTCATATATTAATAAGTAACCATTACTACAAGTATATCACAAACACGCAACAAAAAAAGCCACGATACTGTGACTTTCTTTCATACTATTTTACACAGAAAAAATATTACATTTCTTCTCCATTTTTTATCGTACATGTTGCACTTTTGCTTTCCTCGCCATCAAGCTGCAGATATGCCTCGCCCTGATGTTCCCAAAAGATAATTGTGCCATCAGAATATTTTGCACCTGACGCACTCACAACAGAATTCAGCACAATCGGCTCATGTTTTTTCCCCGTGAAAAACAATTCTACAGTCTCTCCCTCAGCATCAAACTCCGCTTTCAATTCTTGATCACCACAATAGTACAGCACCGTATTCGCATCCGACATTGTCTGCGACGCATCATCATCATTCTGTGCAGTATTTGCACTACACCCACACAAAAATGCTATCATAGCAAAAACGCTAATGATCTCCTTTTTCATAAAACATTTTTATTAATAGTTATTTGCACTTTACAATCCATATTATATATCAGAGCATTACTGCACACAATAACACTCACAAAACCTATCATCATTTTTCACACAGGTCTGTCTGATGATTATATGTACACCCATCAAAAACTTGTCGCCACAAATAGCGTGGTTGGACGCCCTTGCTAAAGCGTGGATCTCTGTGTTTTGGTGTAAATATTTTTTCTTCTGCTGTCACAGCGCTGGGACGTGCGCGCAGATAATACCCCGTAAGCGTACCAAATGTTTTGCGCTCCACGATGTCCAGTCCGACAAGAAACTTTTCCAAGAAATCTGACTGATCTGACTGCGTACGAATAATGATGAAATAATTTCCTTTCCGGTACAGTGGTGTGAGGTCTTTTGGGATATGCGCACGTGGGATATCGCGCACATCTACACGCTCCCAAAAAGCCCGCTTATACTCCGGCTGTGCATGCACAAAAACCGGTTCATGATTTTCTCGGTGCTTCTGCTCCATCCAATCCACAATGTCCTCCATTTGTACAAATGTCACACGTGTTTTTTCTTTGAGGATGCGATCAGGATGTGATAATACCAGTTTAGTATCCGTTGCAGCATGTGCCAATCCGTGAAAATACTGCACAACAAAAAATGACTGCGCACCTATCGCTATAACAATTATAACCACTACACTGATATGACTCCATTTTTGCGATTTTGTACTAATTACTGCAAAAATACACCCCACAAACACAAAAAACAGTGGCGCATTGAGTAAGAAAAACCGCGGTGCAATATCATATGCCAACGGCGTATACACGACAAAAAGTACTACAGACCATAGACCAACCAAACGTAAAAACATACGTTGATCACAATTATTTTTCCGACGATATAATATGATGAAACTTGCGATACCTGCCACACAAAACAGTAAAGCAATACCACCACGTATCATACCATGCCGACAGTCATATCCACATTTTATATCTATTCCCGTGAGTGTCGGCAATCCTGCACGTTGATCTCCTGTGATTATCAACCAAAAATACTGTACGTGCATCGCAGTATTTTTGATCACTTTGTCAGTGATACTGTGTGCACTTTCCACATCATTACCACCACGATCGTGGACTACGGCAAAAAATTCCTGAAAATTTTCTCCACCAGTTTTCACATCATTGACAATGAGTGGTACATTGAGAAAAATAAATGCCACAATCGCCATGACCCAATATCGAAAACCAATCCGTGGCCGTGTCCATATAAGATACGAAATAGCAATAATTGGCACAGTAACAAACGCCACAAAATGCATATTCACAATAAACGCGGTAGCAATTGCCGCTGTAACAAGCCACCATCCGGCGTGTTTGTTATTGCGATCATTGACGCGGAGTAGCGCATAGGCAAACAAAAGCACAAAAAACGGCAATAATGTCGGATTCCACCCAAAACGACTGTACACAATCAAAAATAGTGACGTTGCCCAGAGTCCCGTTAGTCCACATGATATAAACGCATCAAAAAACCGTCGCACAAAAAGATAAAAAATCCCAATAGACAAAATATTCAAAAGCGCAATAATCATCACACTCCCTGCCGGCGTATCACCAAACACAAGTGCGCTCCCATACTCCAAGTAATACAACAGTGGACCCAGTCGCAAAAACGACCCTGCTGCACGCGGCCCCTGCAACGGCAATTCCCCCGGACCATACTCCATCGCCGCATGCACCACACGAAAATCTCGCGCCTGATCCAATTGATAATGCATCCAATCCTCAAAATGATACAACCGCAAAAACGCCCCAACAAAAACAATCCCCAACACCACCCACACAATATTATTTTTCATCACTGATTGTATGTTACACATATATTTCATCTATATTTTCAATAATCTGCCTATCATTATGCCACTCCAGAGGATTTCTGTCGACAGCGTGCGAAACATATCACGCGAGAGATTCCTCCACTCCGCATGCGCTCCGGTCGGAATGACATTTTTTTACATTTGTGTCACATAACCAAAAAAGGCTTTTTCAAGAATAATCTAATCATCTAGAGATCTAGCAATCTAATATTCTAAATATTATGTCATCTCGACCGGAGCACATGCGGAGTGGAGAGATCTAACCACACACCTCTACACCGCCTCTAACTGCACAACCTCACTTTCCACAAGACACTTTTTCACTTGCTGAAAAATTTTTTCATGTCCTTTTGCATTTGGATGAAATCCATCATCACACAAATCATCTTTATCCAATAAGTCAAATACTGAAATATATCTACAGTTATTTTGTACCGCGACTTCCTGCACAATTCCATCAAATTTCTTTATTCGATTATTATCAAACCACTGACCTGCAATAGCACAATCAACATTTGTTATTCCAACAAAAAAGACATTACCTGCACCAAATCTTTTACTAGAGCGCTTCGCAATACAATGCATATTTTTTCTAAACTCATCTGAAGTAAATTCCCTATTTCCACCATCATCAAGACTTACATCATTCAAGCCAATAGCAAATATAATACAATCAAACTGTTTTTTCATCACATCTAGTTCTATTTCAAATCGCCGTATAATATCTGTTGCATAATCACCGCTTACACCAATTTCATAAACACTACCCACCCCCTCATTTTTCCAAAAATACATCTTCAAGCGATTCACCCATCCACCCTTTTCCAAGTCAAATGCACCACGTGTAATACTATCCCCAAAAACACATATTCTTTTACTCATACAAACACATTAATTACTAATTACGAGTTACAAGTTACTAATTACTATTCTAAATCCCACCGATACACAAACACCTTCCCCCGCACTAGTGGGGAATCGGTAATTCTTGTGAAATGCGCGTCACAGTATGCGCGGGCTTCTTTGGTGATAAAGACGGTGTCGTTGTCTGTAAACACTATCCATCCCTGTGGGTGTGTGGTGACGATACCTTCGATGTGTGCCACTGTGATTTTTTGTACTTTACCTTCTTTTTGAATCTCTTGTGCGCTGCGCTCCGTGCCAAAGTCATAGACTGGTATATCAAGCCCACTCCAGTAATAATTGCGAAAATTGCGCGTGATCATTACATCTCCGCGCTCGGTGTGTCTTTTGACATAATCAAACACTTTGCGGTAATGTGGTTGCTCGCCACGTGATGTGATGTGATAGGTATTGTTTTCGAGAAAAAAGTATCCATAAAACGGCACAAAAATCACACCAGTGAGAAGTGCAAAAAGAAATGCGTTGCGATGTGGCACATGTTTTTTCACAAAATTCGCCAGCGCATACACACCCGCGCCCGCCAACATACACCCAAATGATTGTATGAAAAAAATATACTGCGGTCCGACATTGCGCCGCCACAAAAATATCGCCGCACAGAGAATTGTGAAAAACGAACTCACTACCCACATGCCCGCATGCCTGTTGTGTTTCGCCTTTGTCATGTGCCACGCACCAAGCAAAATCAGCGCCACACCGATGAGCGGATGCCAATACCCGCGCAAAATATGCCCGACATAACTCCAATGATTTTCAAAAAACACCAGTGCACTCGTAAATTGCACCCACACATGTGGTACAAACCACCATGCACACACCGCACCACAGAGCATCAGAACGCTATATATCCCATACCGCTTTTTCATGCGCGCTTCTCGAGCGACCCACGCCATCACCACACAGTACACAAAAACCACCAGCACAATATTACCCGTCAATGGATGCAGATGATACGACACCGCACCAAAACACACCACTGGCACCAGATACCACCAGCACACAATTGTAGAGACGCAATTTATCGCGTCTTTCCATGTATTATTTTCTCTTGCCTTCCTACAGACGCGATCAATCGCGTCTCTACGCGCCTCAATAAATTGAAATACGCTCCACCAAAACAAAAGAAACACCGGTGCAAACATGCTATACATCCGCACTTTGCGATTGATTTCAATCGCCGGCACGCTCACCGCCCACAAAAACGCTGCAATAAGCGCAATCCACCGGTTTTTGGTCAAACTGAGCGTCACAGCATATAACAGCAGTGTCATCACAATCCCCCACAGCGCACTCACCAATCGCACTGTCGTCTCAGTCGGTGGCAAATACTGATATAAAAACGCAACCTGCGCACGGTACAACCACGCACGCTTGTCAGACGCTGCATTGTCCCGCACACTCACGGCATCATGATTAAAGTCCCACGCCTGCCATTGCCCCGTCTTGTGATACCCATACGTCGCATTCACATCCAAAAACTCATCTGCCACAAACGGCACAGCGCCCAATCCCCACAACCGCACCACTGCCGCACACACAAAAACTAGACACAACACTCCATAAAATCTCTTATGTGCCACAATATCTTTTACAATTCTACGCATACTATTTGTATTACCAATCACACATTCATTGTAAAGATTTTCCCCCATTTTAGCAATCATAAAAAAACACTTCAATACTCTAGAGTATTGAAGTGTGTGAGAGTCGTTGTGCATCTTACTAAAAAACATAAGACCCTCTTTCGTATGGAGAACATGATGGATGTAAAGAAGATGTGATAGATTTTTGCAATTTTTCCGAAAAACGAAATTCATACCAATCTTTCCCACATCCAAAATATGAAAATCGTATAATATTTTTCTCAAAGAAAATAGAATATTTGTCATATTTCTTCAGTGTAAAAACACACTTCCCTTTTGCATAAAATTCGATGTATTGATCAAAAATACGATAATCATCAATTTTTGTGCGACACAATTGCCGGATTTTTTCAACTGCCAAAATTGTGCCCATCACCCCACAAAAAATACCGGCAAAAACACCTCTAAATATCTTTTCTACCATAACATTTACCTCCTCCTCTGCACTAATCATTTACTATAATTTCATACAAAACATCACACACATCACCGCTCCATTGTTTCATTGTCACATTGTTAAAAAACGACAATAAATAGTAACATCTCACCATTACTTTGTCAATTTTTTTGTCAATTTTTCCAACTTAAACTCAACCTCCAAAACGCATCAAGCTACTTTGAAAATTAAAAACCTGTAACATATTATGCTACAGATTTTGTGTGTAAGAAAATGCTACTTATAAATAAACTTCCCATTTCGTTTTTCCCACGGCAATGGGATGCCGAAATGTTTTTTGAACCATTTGTACACTCCGACGTTATCATAATCGCCACGAGTTTGCTCCTTTAAAGTGTATTTAACAAAATCAAAAACCGTACCACTTTGTCCGCAACCCCGACAAGAAAAACATCGTCTTGTTCTCGAAAAAGCTAGCGATGCTGTTTTTTCTCTATGAAATGGGCATTTCACATAATATGCGTGAATAGAAAAATCTGATTTTCCACCTCGCGTGTTTTCAACTTTTATACCAAGAATATGAAAAATTGCGGTCAGTGAAATGTCATTAATTTTGTCAAAGTACGACTGTGGAGTTTCATATGTTTTTTTCTTCACACTACCCTCCTTTTTGTGAGAAATCTCTCATCCTTGTTCTCCATTGTGTAGAACGAACCATTCTTTCACAGCCTCTACACCGGAAGTCTATAATCGTGGCATGGATGAGAGAATAATTACTTCCTTCCGGTTATTGTGCAGTGACTCTAATATAGAAAATAATTGTGAAAAACGCAAATCAGCGCACAAAACAGTGCGTCGGTTGTGCAGATAGTAGAGGTGATGGTCCATGTGGCATCATTTTGTATATTGTAATTGTGCCAAATTGTGTGTGATTGGCGATGGTGTGGTGCAGGCGCATGTCGTCGGTCACGTGTGTTTTGGATTTTGTGCGCACGAGTAGATAGTATGGGATACCTTCTACATTTTTCACGTCAAAACCGCCACGTTTCATGTAGCACTGTGCACGCGCATTTTCTTTTTCCACATGAACGAGATAATACAGCGCGCGTGCATAGCGATTGTCTCCGACAATAACGAATGGATTGTGCATGTCGTCTCCGCTGATATACGGCGCGGCGCGGCGCAGTTGCCCCAATGTCACGATGTCGTGCCGATTCATCGCAGTGTCGCGCCACGAAACGACTTCATATTGTGCACGTTGCAACACGCCAAAGTACTGTGCACACACCACGAGATTGGCGATGATGAGACACCCGACGATACCACCACTCACCCACGGACCATAGCGTTTCCATTTCCACAGAGATTCTATAAGTGCACCACACATGATAAAAAACGGCACAGCGACAAACAAATAAAACCGTGGTGAAATCTGATATGCGACCAACACAAAAAACACACCTGCAAAACCCGTCCAGAGACACACAAGCGTATATCGGTTGCGTTTTTGCACGTCATCAGCGTTTGCTGTGACACCGCGGCGCCACATGCGCACACACGTGATATAAAACACACCGATGACAAAGACACACGCACCGATTGCACCGATGTGATATGGCAGTGCATTTTTGCATTTTTTGTCACACACAAATGTGATGTGTCCGTCGTCGTTTTTTGTCCGGATATGATACCGTCCATGATGATCCGCACTCACGATTGTGGCAAAAAATGTACTTGTCTCTTGTGCGGCGCGAAAAAAGCGTTCTGTCATGTGGTGTTTTTTGTCACTTGCCGTTTGTGCCTGTGCACTGTCATTTTCACTCATCGTCACCGATGCTATAAATGCGGTCATGTTTTGTCCACTGTGCTTTATGTCATGCACAATCAGAGGCAGATACAACACTAGACACACCGCACAGCTCGCAAGCACAGCGCGAAACGGCACTTTCATGCGTACAACAATCATATACACACCGAACGTCAACGGCACTACGATAAACGCGATGAAATGCAACTGCGTCACCACCGCCAACGCACCCACTGCGCCCACAAACCATCTTTTGTCCAACTGCACACCATCCCATGCCCGCAACAAAGCATAAAATGTCACAAGTGACCAAAAAAACAACGCGTTGGGATTCCACGCAAAACGCCCATACACCACCAAAAACAGCGAGACCGACACGAGACCCGTCAACAGAACAGAAATAGGCCGCGCAAAAAACAAGCAGGCAAACGCATAAAACAGCGGCATCGCCAAAATGGAAAACAAGAGATCAGGCAGTGCAGCTGATTCCGGTGATACACCAAAAAGCAGTGCGCTGCCATACTGAAAATAATAAAAAATCGGACCAAGATACAATTCACGCCCACGCGCCTGCGGACCATGTAGTGGCATATCATCAATCCCACCATGCACCGCATCATAAATCACAAAAACATCCCGCGCTTGATCCAACTCAAAGTGCAACCACGATGAAAAATGATACACGCGCAAAAACACCCCTATGGCAAAAAAAATAACTAAACATAAATATATTATTTTATATTGTAATAATTTTTTTATAATTTTCTTGATTTTGCCCATACTTCCTCTATACTAAATGTATTATAATATTTTTTTTGGATAAGTATGCAAATAAAAATCTCACATCTGCAGATTACAAAACTGTTATCTATAGTTCTTTCTTTTATTTCCATAATTATCATCGTACATAAAATTGATCAATTTGACACATTACATATTCTTCCATCACTCAAAATTTTATATGTAAGTTTTTTTACTATTCTTGCGGGATCATTTTTCTTTTTTTACAAAAACAAAAACATTTTCCAATTCTTTTTTTCTAGCATTCTCTCTTTTATTTTATTTTTCATCACTGTTAATTTTACCACAACACAACTTCATTGGATTTTTTCTGCAATGATTGGATTTTATTGTATTGCATTTGGTGCTATATACATTTATAAATACCACAAAAAATATCAACTACAACATCCTACAAAAGAAAAAAAATGTCATCACACACACAAAGCAATATTTATCACCATCAGTATTGCCACCGCAATACACTTATTTTTCGGTCTCAGTGATATTGGCAAAGCATCATATGTAGATGAACGACTATGGATATATGACCGCATTGAACAATATTGGGATAATGTGTTGGAACGTGACTGGAAAAACACGCGTCCGAGTGATAAACCAGGTGTTACTACAGCAATTGTTACTGGTCCAGGACTCTTGTTTTTTGATCCAACTGCGTTTGCTAAAGGCACTATACAAAAAGAACAGATTGCATCCCTATTCACCGCACTACGCACACCACAATTCCTCATCATCACTCTTCTCTCTTTATGCGTTTTCCCACTTGTACGCAGACTACTTGATACACATGTCGCCGTATATACAACGATATTACTTCTCCTTTCACCACTTTTATTGGGTATATCACGTATCATCAATCCGGATGCATTGTTGTGGATTATTCTCTTTTTATGTTTTATAAGCTTTCTCCTATATCTCCGCGAACATACGCTACAGTGGATATATCTCACCGGCATCTTACTGGGACTTGCCCTGCTCACTAAATATATCGCAAATATTTTTTTTGTATTTTTCTTTCTTCTTCTTTTTGTGGATAGTATCATCCACAAAAAACTACCACATAATCTCAATACACACATCAAAGATAAACTCATCCACTATACAATTATGACATTTACTGCACTGTCAGTGTTTTATGTACTCTATCCCGGTGTATGGGTAAAACATGACCGCCTACTCATTGCCACCATTTACTCAGAAGCATTTTCTTCCACATGGATATACTTTTTTTGTGTCATTATACTAATTCTCATTGATACATTTCTTTTCAAAAACTTTGTACTCACAAAAATAATCACAACATGCCAAAAATACAAAAACATTCTTGTATATACTATCATCAGCATATTCACTATTTCAGCACTTATCACTATATGTAATGTTTATACACAAATGCCATTTTTTGATTTTTCGCGTATTATTGAATCACCAAAATCTATTTATAAAGAAGTCAGTGACCTCGCAATATATTTTACATCATTTTTTCCACTTCTTTTTGGTGTTACGCCACTTGTGTTTATTTTTGCTTTTTTTTCATATTATACAATATTTGCACACAAAAAATTATCTCAAAAAACAATTATAATAACATATTGCACACTTTTTATATTAGTATATTATTTTGCTTCTACTATAAATAATGTCGTACCGATTGTCCGTTATCAAATTATTCTTTATCCTTTTTTTATTCTCATAGCAAGCATTGGCATCAATATGCTCACACGTATTTTTTCAAAAAAACAATATATATTTTACATCACAAGTATCGTAATTATATGTCTCAGTTCTTGGCAATTAGCACATATGTCGCATTTTTATTTTTCCTACAACAGCCCACTACTTCCAAAACAATATGTAATCAATACAAAAGATATGGGTGATGGAAATTATGAAATTGCACAATATCTCAATAATTTATCAAATGCAAAAGATCTCTTAATTTGGACAGATAAACGTGGTGTGTGCCAATTTTTTGTTGGCACCTGTAACAATATGATCAAAGACAAGGAGTTAAGGTATATTGCACCAAACATTGATTATTATATCATTTCTCAGAACCGCAAAAACTACATCACACATGTCACGAAAAACCTCACAACGAAATCATCGCACAATGTACACCTTGATAGATTGTACAGTGAAAACATTCCTTCTGTATATGAAATATACCCTAGCAAACGACACGCTCACTATATCAAAATCATTGATGCAAAAGCAATAAATATCATTGAATAAACATTATGAAAAAACATGTCATACAACACATTCCTCTTTTTATCGCTGTATTATTTTTCATCGGATACGGAACATTTCATATTGCACAATTTGAAACAACAGATGAACACTTCTGGAAATATGACCGTATCAATAAATATTACAATGGTCTCCAAGAAGGGTTTACACATAATAATTGGAAAAAAACACACATTAATGATAAACCAGGTATAACTGTCGCACTTATTGCAGGAATAGGAAAACTTTACGGACCAAATCCAGAAAGCCACATTGACGATGTAGGAGAGAAAAAATATACATTTTACGATGAAAAAACCAAAAAAACTAAATCTCTTTATGACATGTATCACACAGAATTGACCGAAAAAATAAACTTTTCCCTCCGCTATCCAATTTTGCTTTTCAATGCACTCATTATTTTACCGCTCATATATTACCTGCTCTATTCTCTAACAAAAAACTTTTTTATCACAAATACAACAATCATTTTAATTGGTCTCAATCCGATTATCATTGGTATTAGCCAAATCATCAATCCTGATGCACTTTTGTGGGGTACGTCTTCGATAGCGCTTTTGGCATTTGCTACACATCTTTACAGAAAAGAAAAGAAATTTCTCATTATCGCAAGTCTTTTTACGGGATTTGCACTTTTATCAAAATACACCGCTAATCTTCTTTTTCTTTTTTATCCAGCCTTATTTGTTCTCTACATTATTTTTGAAAAAAAACATTTCTCTTGGAGAAAAGATGGTGTACCATATATCAAATCTTTTTTGATTATCTTTATTATTTCATGTAGTTTGTTCATTATTTTTATGCCATCGATATTTCATGCGCCACACCATTTTCTTTATGGCACAATATATTCCCCAACACTTTCCCCTATTGTTGATACATTTTTACACGCAACACACCTCAAAAACGTCTTTTATATTTCACCAACAAAATATAAAACAATTCCCATTGGTATAATTTCTTTTCTTATTTTTATTTGCATTACAATCTTAGTTCCTTTGCTATGTGCAAAATTCTTAGCAAAAAAAATAAATTATATCAAAAAAATTCTTAATACTGGAATTCTATTTTTGATGTTTATTTTTGTTTTTTCTTTAATTAATGCATGGACAAATACGCCATTTTTTTCTCTAGATGACATCAAAGAAAACTCCCGTGTCAGTGGTACATTACAATTTCCTGATTTTGCTTCCAATCCTGCACCTCTTTTTTATCTCAAAGCACTTACTGTGCAGGCACAAAATTTTATTTTTTCACTTTCTCCTCTGATCGTTTTTCTGGTATTTTTTCTTTGGTTCATTCTTATAAAAAACACTATTCATAATAAAAAATTCATCCCAATCATTTATCTTTTATCATTAATGCCATTTGTTTTTATCGTTGGTGGCCTTCTGGCAGATATTTTTGTAAATGTACGTTATAGTATTATGCTCTATGTACCATATACACTTCTCGGAGGAATTGCATTATATGAATTATCTCAAAAAACAATTATTTCAAATAAAATATCACAAAACACATTTTATTTCATCACTCTTTTATGTCTAATTACAATACAATTTTTTGCATTATGGACCATTAAACCATTTTATTTTAACTACACAAGCATTCTTCTTCCTAAAAAATATGTTGTCACTGATTCGTGGGGATATGGCGCCTATGAAGCAGCGCAATATCTCAATGCACAACAAAATGCCACTGAAAAAGTTATTTGGACTGATCATCGTGCTATCTGTCAGTTCTTTATTGGCAAATGTATTGTTTCCAATGAATTATATCTCGAACATACTCCAATTGATTATTTTGTATTTTCACGACGTGGTATGATTACAAAATCATTTCATCCAATAGGAAATAATCCACATAATATCACAAAACAACTGTATTACGATGAAAATTTTTTACAGAAACAAACTGTTTTTAATTTTCCTATTGGAAAGCGTCCCAAAAACTTCATCAAAGTAGTAAAGGTCAAAAAATAAAAGCTCTATCAAGAATAATATCTTGATAGAGCCTGAGCACTATGTACGTTTTTTTAAAATATCAAGAGCATCTTCTACGGAAATTGCATCAGAAGCATAAATTTTTATACCACATAATGAAACAATTCCTCTAATCCAATATGCATCACTTGATCTGGCTGTTACTGTCCCTGCCCCCAAAATCCCATCTTTTTGAGCAGCTTTTCTACTTGCAATATGATCCCCTTTTTTAAAAATATTCATTTTACCACACCTCTTTTTTAAAACATTAGCGATTTTGTGTTCGCGGACATGTTTCAATTTTACGCAATGCTTCAATTGCAGAAATTTCATCATCATGTAGAATGTAAAAACTTTTTCCATCAATAAGCTCAATGCACGAATGCGCCTGATCCAATGAACCAAGTGCTGAACGAGATCGTCTCCCACCAATAAATAAGTTTTTCCTAATGTATTGCCGATCTGCAATAATTAAATCTGTGTCAATATACTCATCTAATACATCGCGAAGCAACACAGCATCAGATTCTCTTATCCGTACAATAATGTCGCCTGGATACCAAATGATATATCCTTCCTCATCAATTCCGCGAATATTACCACACAAAAAACCTTTTTCATAAGGATTGTTTTTATTTGCAATAATTTCATTTATACGAAATCTCTCCACGTTCTTCCTCCTAATCCATGTTTTTATTTAACGTACTGTGCAAATATACATTCTATAAGAAAAATAAATGAGCGTCAAAAAAAATTACTGTATCATATGATGTTTTTCATTTAAATACATTGGAAAAACTACAAAACTTACCATCATTTGCAAAACACGTGATAATACAACAATAACAATCAATGCACTACTACTTACACCAAAAAAACCAAAAAGGAAGATGTATGCAAATTCCTTTGTCCCAATATTGCCGATACTAATCGGTAAAGATGCAATAAGATTAGTCAAAAAAATCACACTCATATAATCCATAAAATTAATATCAACTCCCACAGCGATAAACATCATATAATTTGCCACAGCAATCCCTACAAGAGAAAACAAAACCGAAATAAAAAAAGATTGAAATACAATATCACGTGAATGAAATAATATAAAAGTATCTATATACCTCCTGATAAACCGTGGAAAAAATGAAATAATTTTTTGTACAAAAACTCCTTTGAAAAATATCACACCAATCACGCATCCTATAAATATTATAAAAAAAATAAAAAGAAAGATAATAATCAAAACATTTTGTGATAAAACTGGATAATGTAAAAAACCTAAAACTGATGCAAGACAAATAATTGCTATGAAACCTGTAATACGATCAACAATAACTGTTGCTGAACTTTCTTTCATTCGCTTTTCACCCTTTCCCAATGCGACTGTACGATACGCATCTCCGCCAACAAATGAAGGGAAAAAATTATTAAAAAATGTGCCCAAAAGATATGTTTTAAAATAGAAATAATATGGTCGATGAAATTGCATTATTTTTCCAAGAACTTGCCATTTATACGCACTGATGAGTATACCAAAAAAGTAAAATAGCACAAAAAGAGAAAGAAAAAATGGTTTCACGCCACGCACATACAAAAAAACTTCTTGCCAATCAACAGTATATATCAAAAAACTGACAAGAATACTTGCACAAAGAATTTTGCTAATTTTTTTTGTCTTTTTTTTCATTAATTTTATTATAAAGATGAATATATTTTTCTGCAGCTTGAGCCCAACTCATGTCTTCTGCAATTTTGCGACTCGCATTGCCAAATGCATCGCATAATTCTGGATTCTCTATAAGAATTTTTAATTTTTCAACAATGGAATCTACATCCTTCATTTTAATAAGAAATCCATTTTGCCCATCACGCACCAATTCTTCCGCACCACCTGTTGGCGTCATCAAAACAGGTAATCCAGAAGCAAGTGCTTCAAGTAAATTATTACTCATCCCCTCATTGAGCGAAGGCATAACAAACACGTCAGCATCATTATAGATTTTTGGTGATTCTTCCTTAACATATGCACCTGTAAATGTCACACGACCATCAAGTCGGTATTTTTTGACCTGTGCTTGCAAATCCTTCATCGCATTGCCCTCACCACCTGCAATCGTCATGCGAATGTGTGGATAAAAATCAAATAACTCGACAAATGCATCAATTGCATAATTAAATCCCTTTCGTCGAGAGAGTCGCGATGCTAAAAGTATACGAAATTCTTTTGTACGATCCTTAACAGTTCGTTTTCCTTTGTTATAAAAATTTGTATCAATGCCATTAAAAATTTGTTCAAATTTTTGTGTTGACAAACTTTTCTTTGCAAGATCAGTCAAACCATTACTATTAGTTACAACATATTCAGCATCCTTCCATACACTGTGAATGATTGGTGTTAAAATAACATATATATTTTCAAAACGTTCACTATAACCTGGTACATCTGAACCTCTAAGAGATACGATATATGGGATACCAAATATATGTTTAATACGTTGTGATATTACGCCACATGGCACAGCAAAAAAACTGTGTGTTAAATCATACTGATTTTTTTTGATTAATTTTTTGGAAAATTTATATGCTTTCCATGTATATGTCATCAAATCTTTTTTTGTTTGATAATTCAAATTGTGTAAATCTTTACCAATTGGCAAACGATACATTGTAACATTGTTACCAATTTTTTTCTCAACAAAATTTTTATCAATAGCGCTAGTAACAAAATCGACATATATATCATCATATTTTGTATATTCTAAAAGAATATGCTTCGTCGCATTTGCCGCACCACCACCAAGTGGTGGATATTCGTAATTGAAAAATAATATACGTTTCATATTCAAAATTATACACCAAAAAAAAGTTGCCGAAAACCATATATGGTTCTTCGGCAACATATTCATATCAGTATTCAAATATTTATTTACGTCCAATACCGATATATTCAAACCCAAATGCTCTCACTTGAGATGGTGGATACACATTCCTGAGATCGATAAATACAGGATTATCATTCATGCATTCACTGATTTTATTCAAATCAAGTGCCCTATACTGATTCCACTCAGTAAGAATAACAACTACATCTGCACCCACACAAGCATCATACGCATTTTTACAATACACAACAGAATCCGGCAAAAATTTTTTTGCTTCGTTCATTGCTTGTGGATCATGTGTGCGAACACGTGCACCTTTCTCCAATAGAACTGGTAAAATTGTCAATGCTGCTGCATCACGCATATCATCCGTCTCCGGCTTAAATGCCAAACCTAGAACAGCAATTACTTTACCAAATTCACTTCCGCCTATAGCATCACGGATTTTTTTGATCATACGCACCTTTTGTGTATCGTTGACTTCAATAGCTGACTCCACAATACGCAAATGTAATCCAAACTCTCGTGCAGTAGTAGAAAATGCTTTTGTGTCTTTGGGAAAACATGAGCCACCATACCCAGGACCTGGATGTAGAAACTTTGAACCAATCCGATTGTCCATGCCAATACCTCGAGCCACATCATTGACATTTGCCTCAACTTGCTCACACAAATTAGCAACCTCATTAATAAAACTGATTTTCACAGCCAAAAATGCATTTGATGCATACTTGATCATCTCAGCACTTTCGATATCAGTACAAAGAATTGGCGCTTCTTGCAGAGAAAGTGGTCGATAAATATCACGCAACACCATTTCTGCTTGCTCAGATTCTACACCAATCACAACACGATCTGGATGTGTGAAATCCTTTATTGCAGCACCTTCACGCAAAAACTCGGGATTGGATACCACATCAAAATTTGCACTTTTATTTACTTCCTTAATTCTGCGCGCAACCTGACGTGCTGTTCCAATAGGAACAGTGCTTTTATTTATAACAACAGTATAATTTTCTGCATTAAGATATTTTGCTATATTCCGTGCAGCTGTATATACATACTGCAAATCAGTAAATCCATCACCACGACGACTTGTTGGAGTGCCAACGGCAATAAATATCGCCTTTCCGTTAGGAACACACGCACGTAGATTTGTAGTAAACACTAATCGCCCTTCTTGCACATTTTTTACAACCAATTCCTCAAGACCTGGTTCATAAATCGGCATAATGCCATCACGCAACTGATTAATCTTGTTTTGATCTGTATCAACGCAAAAAACACGATGTCCAAATTTTGCAAAACATGCACTGGTCACTAAACCAACGTACCCTGCACCAACCATGACAATATTCATGTTTTTCCTCCTTTATAACTACTGACTATTCGATCTCTAAAAAAATATACGATTTTTCCACATAAAAAGAACTGTGTCGCAGTATAAATCCTGAAAGAAAAAACGTCAACATTTCGACAAAAAAATAATTTATTCTCTTTCACATCACATGTAACACAAAAACGTTATATCATAAATAAAAAAGCCAAGTATTTTATACAAAAAATACATGGCTTTTTTAAAAAAACTAATATACTTTTACTTCAATGATGTGGCATACCATCATAGTATCAGAATGCTCGACTCCAGCAGTAATAATCT
>PDWI01000840.1_pt1 | contig 60874 bp, 33 predicted proteins | sample 1430891 | NCBI WGS metagenome assembly PDWI01 (sample SAMN01162508, study PRJNA174530) | Oral metagenome, whole genome shotgun sequencing project. | biome: Marine environment; feature: Marine mammal; material: Swab sample of the gingival sulcus; isolation source: swab sample of gingival sulcus... | reverse complement strand
AAAGAATGTGAATTTAGATATAATTGTAGAAATAAAAACTTATACCTACTTTTGCTTAAAAGTTTTAGAAATAACCCTCTAAAGTTATCTTGAACCTAATTTTATTATCAACATTTATTACAGGAATTCCTGCTTTATTTGCCTTTATAATTGCAGGAATTATTGTCTCTGAATTTATCGGGACAACACAAATAGCATCCACTCCTTGAGTTATGTAATTTTCTATAATCTGATTTTGTTTTAGTTCATCAGGACTTGCTTGAACCAATACTTCAAGTTTTGAATTGCTTTTTGATTTCGCTCCATTTGTCATATTAACAAAGAAAGGATTTTCAAGTGTTGGCACAAGATAACCTATTTTTATCACTCCAACATTTGTCTTAGATGAATTCTGATAAATGAAATATCCTACAATAGTGATAATAACTATTGTGAAGACTGCGAATAAAGTTGATTTAGTGTTTTTCATTTTTTAATATTTTAAAATTATTATTAATTGATACAGATATTATTATTATTATTCCTATTAAGATATATTGATAATAAGAAGGAACATTCATAATGGAAAGTCCATTGTTAATAACCCCTAATATCAAAACGCCCACAAACGTTCCCGTTATAGAACCTTTTCCTCCTGATAAGTCGGCACCACCGATTACAACTGCGGCAATTGCTGTAAGTTCATAAAGTACTCCTGACTGAGGTTGTGCAGCATTAAGTGACCCTACTAAAAGTACTGCAGCAACTGCAGACAATGCTCCACACACGGTATAAATTATAATAGAATAATTCACAACTTTAATTCCATTAAAATAGGAAGCTTTTCTATTACCTCCTATTGCAAATAAATACTTTCCCGGATAAGTTTTGTTAAGCCCTATCCACAATAATATTGCCAGTAAGATAAAGATGAAAGAAGAAACATTAATCCCAAGAAATGAAGAGTTTATAATACTGTTAAAATTAATACTTCCTAATGAAATAGATTTACTCTGGCTAAGCATCAAAGCTAAACCTCTTGCAATACTCATCATTCCAAGAGTAACAATAAATGGTGGAATTTTTCCTTTTTCTATTGTAATACCATTCAACAAACCAATTAAAGCCCCAGTAAGTAAAGCAACTATTATTGATATAAGCATCCCTAATCCAGAAACAATAGATAAAGCAAATAAAATACTACATAATGCGACTATTGAACCCACAGAAAGGTCAATTCCGCCAATAATTATTATCAAAGTCATACCTAAACTGACTATACCTATAATTGAATTCTGGCTTAATATGTTTAATAAATTATCTATTTTCAAAAACGCAGGATTTAACAATCCAAATACCATAATTAGCAGTATAAGAACAATAAGTAGATTATATTTTTTTATATTTTTCAACATGTTTCTTTTATTCCAATATTTCTAGACTTTAATTTTAGTTTTTCTCCTTCATCGCTGGTAATCAATATAAACGATTTACCCATATTTGCCATTTCCAATATTGTGTTATGGATTATAGATTTTGACTTTAAATCAATACCTGACGTTGGCTCTATTAGAATTAGAATATCAAAGTCAGCAAGTATCCATCTTGTAAAAATAATCTTTTGTTGATTACCACCACTTAATTCATTAATATTCTGATCCCAATTTTCATATTTAAGTTCCAATTTGTTAACAATGCTATTTATAGCATCTATTTCTTTATTTCTAATGAGAATATTATCTTTATGTTGTTGTGAATTAGCAATAAGATTATCCATTATTGATAAGTTGGGATAAATACCTTCAATATCTCTATTACTAGGGATGATACCAACGTTATATTTAGAGTGAAGGTTTAGCCAGTCATAAAGTTTATACCCTATTTCTTGGTTTAAAGAACTATCTTTTGTATTAATTGACACTGTTTCTCCTTTAAAAAGTTCAAAGTCCAATTTGAGTTCTCTATTGATTTGGCAATTAATATGATATGGGGATAATTTAGGGAATTCTATCTTAGGAGGTTCACTATCTTTTGAAATAAATAGATTAATAACTTCTTTTTTATCTGTATTAGCAACAGGTTTTTGAGACATCAATTTTCCATTCTTTAAAACAATAATTTCATCAGATATAGTAAAAACTTCATCAATTTTATGACTTATAAATAATATCGATACACCTCGACTTTTTAAACCACCTAAAAGAGTGGTGAATTTTTGAAAATCTTTATTACTTAAATCAGTCGTACTTTCGTCAAATATGTAAACATTTGAATCAAACAAAATAGCCTTACAAATAGCTAAGATTTGTTTTTGATAATTAGTTAACTGATGCACTTTCTTATTAAAATAAGATAGATTAATTTTCAAAGTGTTTTGAATTTGTTCTAAATTGGGAATGTTGGTTTCATTTTTATACCAAAATAGATTATTTAACTGATTGTGGGCTATTTTTATGTTCTCCCAACCAGTAAGATTGGATAATAAGCCAAAATCTTGGGGCATATAAGAAATACCTAATTTCAAGGCTTCTCTATAACCTTTAAATTCCAATTTTCTTCCTTGATAATTTATATTTCCACTAGATATTTTTTCTACACCGCATAAAATTTTTACAAGAGTAGATTTCCCTGCTCCATTCGGACCATAAATTGATGTTATTTGTCCTTCTTTCAATTGAAGCGAGATGTTATCAAGAGCAATGGTTTTACCATATATTTTGGTAACATTTTGTAACTCAAATAATATATCATTCTTATTTTTCAAAATATCAATTTATCGTTTACTCTTTTTTATCACTCTAAACAAAACCCATAACCATCATTAAATCTGTTAGTTAACGCAGATTGCAGAGAACGGCCAGGGGCTTCTCGCCGTTTCCCGCCAGGGGTATGGCGTTAAGTCCATGATGTGTGCAGTTCCGTAAGGGCTGCACACATCATAGGGCGAGAAGCCCCAAGCCGATGCTGTGCATGACCGAAGGGAATTGCACAGCATCACACAAATATATGCAATTAACTATCATTAACAAAAAAAACAGTGAAAAAACTTTTATATATTGTTTGATAAATAAATCATCGTGTGTGATTGTTATTCTTTATCTTTACCACAATATCGTTTTACGCTTGGAGCCTATCCGCAGAAAAAGGTGATATGGATTAAGTTTAAGTAGGATAAAACCCGGATCCATAACTTGAAATCGAAATTCCCCTCTGCCAAATGGAGTCGCTTAGTGCGGTGTTGGTACCTCTTCGACCTTCTCTATCAAAAGCATAACCCTCCGTGTCTCTAACAGCCTTCGATGGTGAGTTCCAGGTGTTTCCGGGCGTAGTTGATAACCGCTTGGTGTTGTAGCAGGAGTTCGCTGCCGATTACGCCGTCAATGGGGGGGAGGTCCAGCTGGCTGTAGGAGGCGTTGACGTGCTGCATGTCGATAACGACTACCGGGTACTCCGAGAGGCATAGCGTTCCTATACAGAAGGTGTTAAGGATGGCGCCAGCGCTCTCCATGGTGTTGGTGCCCAGGCCGGTTCCCGTCTTCTCCAACCCCTCCAGATCCTCTTCGCTGATGGCCGGGATTTGGACGATGCGTTGACGGTCGAAGCAGGTGCGTGATGCGCCTGTATCGATGAGCATGCGTACCTCCTTCCCGTTTACCCGGGCTGTGATCATAAGGTGGTATCCCTCCTCCAGGGGAACAAACTCCAGGGGTATGATGGTGGTGCTCTTCATAAGAGGGACAAAGGTACAATTATAACAGTTCCTCCCGCAGGAATTGGGCGGTATAGCTCTTTTCGTGGTTGAGAAGGGCTTCCGGGGTGCCCTCGGCAATGATCCTTCCTCCCCCTACGCCTCCTTCCGGGCCGATGTCGATAAGATGATCCGCCACTTTTATCACGTCCATGTTATGCTCAATCACCAAAATGGTATTGCCCCGGTCTGCCAGCCTTTGCAACACCTCCAGCAGGATCTTGATATCATGGAAGTGAAGCCCTGTGGTGGGTTCGTCTAAGATGTAGAGGGTCTTCCCGGTATCTCTCTTGGAGAGTTCCGAGGCGAGCTTCACCCGCTGTGCTTCCCCTCCGGAGAGCGTTGTGGCAGATTGCCCAAGGGTGAGATAGCCCAACCCTACCTCCTGAAGTGTTTTGATCTTTCGGATGATGGAGGGGATGTGTTGGAAGAAGAGAACCGCCTGGTTGATGGTCATATTGAGCACATCGTTGATGCTTTTCCCCTTATAGCGTACCTCCAGGGTCTCCCTGTTGTAGCGCTGTCCGTGGCAGGCTTCGCAATGCACATGCACGTCGGGGAGGAAGTTCATCTCAATGAGCTTCACGCCTGCTCCCTGGCAGGTCTCGCAGCGCCCTCCCTTCACGTTGAAGCTAAACCGCCCCGGCTTATAGCCTCGTATTTTGGCTTCGGGGAGTTCCACAAAGAGTTTACGGATCTCGGTGAAGACGCCGGTATAGGTGGCCGGATTGGAACGTGGCGTGCGGCCAATGGGCGATTGGTCAATCTCAATGACTTTGTCAATATGTTCGGCCCCTTCAAGGCTATCAAAGGGTAGGGGCTGCTTCTCGGAGGCGTAGAGTCTCCGGCTGAGTTCCGGATAGAGGGTCTGGTTGATAAGCGATGATTTTCCACTCCCGGAGACGCCCGTGACACAGATAAAGGTGCCCAACGGGAGGGAGAGGGAGACCGCTTTGAGGTTGTTCCCCCGGGCGCCTTTGAGCCGCAGGTGCTTTCCGTTGCCCTCCCTGCGCTGCTCGGGTATCGCAATGGTGCGCTTCCGCGTTAAGTACTGACAGGTGATGGAGTCGCTTTGCCGGAGGGCTTGGGGCGCTCCCTTCGCTACGATCTCGCCCCCATGTGTTCCCGCTCCCGGCCCCATGTCAATGACATGGTCGGCACTCTCAATCATCTCCCGGTCGTGCTCCACCACAATCACCGAGTTCCCCAGGTCTCTCAACTCTTTCAGTGCCTTGATAAGGCGGATGTTGTCCCGCTGGTGAAGCCCGATGCTGGGCTCATCCAGGATGTAGAGCACCCCCGTAAGCTGGGATCCGATCTGGGTGGCAAGACGAATACGTTGACTCTCTCCACCGCTGAGGCTCTTGGCCTGTCGGTTGAGGGTGAGGTAGTCCAAACCCACGTCCAGGAGAAAACCCACCCGGGTCCTGAGCTCCCTGAGGATCTCATGGGCCACCCGTTGTTGCCGATGGCTAAAGGAGTGGTCAATGTGTGTGAGCCATTGGAAGAGTTGGGAGAGGTCCATGGAGGCCACTTCGCTGATGTTCTTCCCCCCAATCTTAACGTGCAGGCTCTCCCGCTTTAGGCGCTGCCCATGGCATTGGGGACAGGTGGTGTTGTGCATAAAACGTTCCGCCCATCGTTTGATGCCTTTGCTGTTGCTCACCTCCGCCTGGCTGCGGATGAAGTTGATTACGCCCTCAAAGGAGAGGTCGTAGGTGGTATGCACACCCAGGTATTCATTCTTTACCTGGATGGTTTTGTTGCTGCCGTAAAGGATCATCTCCAGGGCCTCCTCCGGGATCGCCTTTATGGGGGTGTGTAGCTTGAACCCAAAGTGTTCCCCAATGGCCTCCATCTGGCGGAAGATCCAGTTCTCCTTGTAGGTGCCCAGGGGGGTCAGCCCACCCTGTTTTATGCTGAGGGTATCATCCGGAATCACCTTTTGCAGGTCGATCTCGGGGATGCTTCCCAGTCCGTTGCACCGGGGGCAAGCGCCATAGGGCGAGTTGAAACTAAAGGAGTTGGGTTCCGGTTCGCGATAGGAGAGGCCTGTGGAGGGGCACATAAGGAGCTTGCTGTAGTATTTGCTCTCCTTTGAGGCCATATCCTGGATGATCAGCACCCCATCACCGGCCTTCATGGCACTGGCGATTCCCTCTTTCATGCGCCGCAGCCCCTCTTTGTGGAGGGTGAACCGATCGATGACCACCTCGATGTCGTGCACCTTATAGCGATCCACCTGCATCCCCCATTGGATCTCCTTAATCTCTCCGTCCACCCGCACCCGAAGATACCCTTGCCGGCGAATTTGCTCAAAGAGCTCCCGGTAATGTCCCTTCCGCCCCTTCACCAGGGGGGCAAGGATCAGGATATCTCTCTCCCGGTAGGTGTCCAGGATAAGTTGGGTGAGTTGCTCCTCCGTGTAGCGTACCATCTTTTCACCGGTGTGATAGGAGAACGCTTCGCCCACACGGGCAAAGAGCAACCGGAGGAAGTCGTACACCTCGGTGATGGTGCCCACCGTGGAGCGGGGATTCTTCCCGGTGGTCTTCTGTTCAATGGCAATCACGGGACTGAGTCCGGTGATCTGGTCCACTTCGGGACGTTCCATGCTGCCAATAAACTGGCGTGCATAGGCCGAGAAGGTCTCCATATAGCGCCGCTGCCCCTCCGCATAGAGGGTGTCGAAGGCCAGAGAGGACTTTCCACTGCCGCTGAGCCCGGTGATAACCACCAGTTGGTTCCGAGGAATGGTAACGTTGATATCCTTGAGGTTGTGAACCTTCGCACCGTAAACGTTGAGATACTGCTCCAAACTTCCTCGCTTTAAAATGGGTTATCGATCTCTTTAAAAAAGGGGGCGTTGCTGTCTCGTTCGGAGAGCTCCGGATCTGCAATGTCCCAGGCGATCCCTACGGTGGGGTCATCCCAACGGAAAGAGACTTCCGATGCCTTATGGTAAACCTGGGTACACTTGTAGTTGACGATGGTTCCCTCCTCTTTGGAGAGAAACCCGTGGGCAAATCCCTCGGGAATAAAAAACATCAGTTTGTTCTCCTCGGAGAGCGTTACTTGCACATGCTGCAGGTAGGTGGGAGACCCTTTCCGAAGGTCAACGCCCACGTCCACAATGGCGCCTTTGATCACCCGAACCAGTTTGCCCTGCGCAAAGGGCGGTTTCTGAAAGTGCATCCCCCGGAGTATCCCTTTGGCCGACTTTGACTCGTTGTCCTGCATAAAATCGTAGTTGAACCCCAGCTCTTCGAGCCGTTTTTTGTTCCAGGACTCAAAAAAATAGCCCCTCTCATCCGGAAAGACGGAAGGTTTTATGATGACCAGGTCTTTGATGCGTGTCTGTATGATCTCCATCGCCTCTTTTGTTTCTGTGGGGAACTATGAACGGTTGTTTTACAGATGAATACACTCTTCGTAAGCGTGGGTAACCGCCTCCATGATCGCTTCGGAGCGGGTAGGGTGGGGGTGGACGGATTTGATAATCTCATGCCCGGTAGTTTCCAGTTTGCGGGCGACGATTACCTCGGCGATCATCTCTGTGACGTTTTCGCCAATCATGTGTGCCCCCAGCCACTCACCATACTTAGCATCGAAGATCACTTTGATAAAGCCATCCTGGTTGCCCGATGCCGCGGCTTTTCCCGAGGCGGAGAAGGGGAATTTTCCCACTTTGATTTCCCGTCCCTGCTCTTTGGCCTGTTTCTCGGTGAGGCCCACTGAGGCCACCTCCGGAGTGGTGTAGGTGCAGGAGGGGATATTGCTGTAATCCACGGTTTCCACCTCCATGCCGGCAATCTTCTCGATGCAGCAGATCCCTTCTGCCGAAGCCACGTGTGCCAGTGCCGGCCCATGAACGATATCGCCGATGGCATAGACGCCCTCTATGTTGGTCTGGTAGTAGTCGTTGACCGTTATTTTTCCCTTTTCCGTTTGAATTCCGGTCTCTTCCAGGCCGATGCCCTCCAGGTTGGGTTGGATTCCTACGGCGGAGAGGACAATGTCGGCATTCAGCACCTCTTCTCCCTTTTTGGTCTCCACGTTGATAGTGCACTGGTCGTTCTCCACGGTCACCTCTTTCACAGAGGCACCGGTCATAATCTTCATGCCCATCTTCTTAAAGGAACGGGCCAGCTGTTTGCTCACCTCTTCGTCCTCAATGGGAAGGATGTTGGGAAGGTATTCGATCAGCGTCACTTTTGTGCCGATGCTTTGATAGAAATAGGCAAACTCTGATCCGATGGCTCCTGAGCCTACCACAACCATGGTTTTGGGCTGTTGTGGCAGTGTCATGGCTTCACGGTAACCGATGATTCGTTTTCCGTCCTGCTTCATAAAGGGAAGCTCTTTGGAGCGTGCGCCGGTGGCCAGAATGGTGTGTTTGGCCTTATAGATGGTCGCTTTCCCTTCCGTGTCGGTCACCTCTACCTGTTTTCCGGGAAGCACTTTGCCAAATCCTTTTATCACCGTAATGTTATTTTTCTTTAACAGAAATTGTACCCCTTTACTCATTCCTTCAGCCACTCCCCGGCTTCGTTGAATTACCCTGGGGAAGTCCACTTGGGGGGTCGCTTTGTCGAAGGTAATGCCGTAGTCGTTAAGGTGTTTGGTGTAGTTAAAGACCTGTGCACTTTTCAGGAGTGCCTTGGTGGGGATACAGCCCCAGTTCAGGCAGATCCCGCCAAGGGATTCCTTTTCTACCACTGCCGTTTTAAAACCAAGTTGTGCGGCTCGTATAGCCGTAACGTAACCTCCGGGGCCACTACCAATTACCATTACATCGTATTCCATTATATTGCTTTTTTTTGCGAAATTAAAAAACTTTTATGAACTCTCGGGGCGGCGGTACAGGGACTTTCATGCCCGGTATTGGTACCGTTTCCAGCAAGGAAAAGAGCGATGACACGCCTCCCGCTCAGGTAAACAAAAGAGATGCCCCATTGTTGAGGCACCTCTCCTGTTTTTTACCTTTTTTGAAGCCAGGCATAACGAGGAAGTCGGACGTTATAGACAGACGCTATCTACATTCGGCAATGGCATCATTCACATTATCCACATAGTCACCAATCTTTTCACTCATGGAGATAAGGTCGGAGAAGTAGGTGCCTGTATTGATGCTATACTGTTGTTTTTTAAGCGCCTTAGAGTTCTCCTTTTTGAGTTTATCGCGTAGCATATTGATGCTTTTCTCCAATTCATTTCCTGGTGTCAAGTTCACCTTATGGTAGTCTCCCTTCAGGTTTGCCATCATGTTGGAGAGCGCCTCATTGACCAGCGCAAACATTTCGCTGAGCTCATTGCGTTGTTTTTGGGTAAACCATACCTTTCTTTCGTTCTTTTTCTCAATGGTTTTGGCGATGTTATAGCAGCTGTCGGCGGCGCTTTCCAGCTCATCCACAATCTTCAGCATGGCCGAGATTCGTTGTGACCCTTCGATACTCAGGTCTCCTTCGGTAATCTTGGTGATATATTTGGTGATCTCCACCTCCAGTTTATCGGTGATATCCTCATAAACCCCCATTTTATGTAGGTGGTTGGTGTAGGTTTTATCGTTCTTTTCCACAAGGAGTTCGGGGATGATTTTAAACATTTTAATCACCTTTTCCCCCATATAGACGATCTCTTTTTTTGCCTGAAGGGTTGAGAGCTCTGCTGTAGAGAGATAGCCACTGGAAATATAGTGGAGACGGAACTCTTCGTCCGAGCCTTTTGATGGAACCATGCGTATGGTGATTCTGGCAATGAGGCTGCCAAACCACACCAGTATAAGGGTGTTGATGAGGTTAAAGGCCGTATGGAAGATGGAGAGGGCGATGGTCATATTTGCTTGTACCTTGGGATTCGAGATCTCTCCAAAGACAGAGATACCCACACTCTTTTGGATAAAGTAGTCGATACCGTTGAGGAAGGGGTGAAAGAGGAGGAGGATCCAGATCACTCCGAAGACGTTGAAGATAAAGTGTGCCCTGGCCGCTCGTTTGGCAGAGACATTGGCCACGATGGCCGCAATATTTGCCGTGATGGTCGTACCGATATTCTCTCCAAGCACCATGGCCGCAGCAAGCTCGAAGGGAATGATCCCATTGTAGCAGAGAACCAATGTTAAGGCCATGGTGGCACTTGAAGATTGGATGGCAATGGTAAGCAGTGTGCCGATGAGGATAAAGAGAAAGATGGAGCCATACCCTCCGTGTGTGTAGTTTGACAAAAATTCGAACAGTTCGGGGTTGTTTTTGACATCCGGTACCGACTCTTTGAGAAATTGAAGCCCGATAAACAGAATGGCAAACCCCAGTACAAACTCACCCCAGGACTTGCGTTTCCCCTTTTTTGAAAACATTAAAGGCAGGAAAATACCGATAAGGGGCAGGCTCAACGCACTGATGGAGACCTTGAACCCCAGGAGCGAGATGATCCATGCGGTGACCGTGGTGCCAATGTTGGCACCCATAATGACCCCAATGGCTCCGGTGAGGGTTAGGAGCCCGGCATTCACAAAACTGACAATCATTACCGTGGTGGCCGAGGAGGATTGGATGACCGTGGTGATTAGAAAACCTGTTAAAACCCCCCTAAGGCGATTTTGGGTCATGGCATTGAGGATGTTACGCATGCGTGCTCCCGCTACCTTTTGCAGGGCCTCACTCATTAACTTCATTCCGAAAAGAAATAGCCCCAATGAACCTAGTAGGGTTAGAATCTGCTCAATAGTTTGGAAAAATGACATCGGATTAGCGTTTTGTTAGTTCTTCAGTTTAGATCGTATAATAGCGTTTCTTCTCATATACAATGATAGGGATATTTTGTATGGGTTTTCGTTCGATGGGAAGAATTAATAATAACTTAAAGTTGTGGCGTGATCTCAAGAAAAGATAAAGGCCACCAGCCTGATGCATGGTGGCCCTGGAATAGGCGATCTATTTTATCTGTTTCTATTTTTGTAGCCTTTGGCTGGGTTTGACGGCAATGTTCGCAAAAAATTGTCGCTCAACCTCGGACTTCCGACTTCGGTCTCCCGTCTTCCGTCTCCCGTCTTCCGTCTCCCGTCTTCCGTCTTCCGTCTTCCGTCTTCTGACTTCGGTCTTCGGTCTCCCGTCTTCTGTCTTCCGTCTTCCGTCTTCTGTCTTCGGTCTCCCGTCTTCCGTCTTCCGTCTTCCGTCTTCGGTCTTCGGTCTTCGGTCTCCCGTCTTCTGTCTTCCGTCTTCCGTCTTCCGTCTTCTGACTTCGGTCTTCGGTCTTCGGTCTTCGGTCTCCCGTCTTCTGTCTTCCGTCTTCCGTCTTCCGTCTTCTGACTTCTGACTTCGGTCTTCTGTCTTCCGTCTCCCGTCTTCCAACTTCCATCCCCACAATCATTTCGTTGTATCTCTAAAAGTTAGTTGTGGATGTTCTATTTAATATTCTGTAAATCAATGACTTTGTCGGTGAATTGTGCCTTCTCAATGTTACGCAGGGTATTTATTCCATCCCTGTGGGCTACCTGATCGCTAACGGTGGTGATGCCGTCGTTGGTGGTTATGGTGTATTCGGTAGAGATCCCCGAAAAGATAACGCTATTTGTTCCCGTGTTGCCCGTGATATCATTGTCCAACTCATTAACCGTAACCGTGTTGTCGTTGGAACCTAAAAGGGTGATGTCTTTCAGGTACCTGGAGTGGTGTGTATAAGGTTTTGAAGGGTCGAACTTTAGGGAGAAATTACCCTCTAAATTTGCATCAATCCGTGCATTGTAGGTGAAGTATGGATGAAAGAATTTGTTCTCCATCAGGGCATAACCCAGGGGATCGTCGGTTGCAACATCGGCTCTCGTTTTTCCCACATAGATCCCCCACATTCCGTGTGTAGTGCTTTCTGTCCATGCTCCCCAAAGCCCATAGTAGCTATCGACCACAGAAGCCAGATACTCTTGACTCAGGCTATTTTCGGCCGTCAACTCATCGATCCACTCCTGTTGGCCAATGCCCCATAAATGATTGGATAGGGCCTGTTGTTGCGCAGCTCTTATTTCCGCTTGATAGGCCGGTGCCGCGCCGGGAGTCCCATTGGTGCCATCTACGCCAATCCCATTGTCATGCACCAAATGCAGGATCTCTTCAAAAGTGGCATCCCGGTGTTCATACTCCTGGTTCATATACCAGGGGTGCCCTTCCACCTGGATCTCATTCTGGTATAAGGGTTGTCCCATAATCTTATTGCCCACAGGATTGCTGCCATCATCTTGTCCGTTTAATAGACACAGGATTGCGTTGTTTTCAACCATTTTACGGGCAACAGCTGATTTATCGGCTCCATACACCGATCCGGGATAATCGGTGAGGTAAAATTCTAAAACACTTCGGCATCTGATGATCTGTTCATCGGTGAGGTTGGACTGTGCCACAATATGGATATTTCCTCCGTCGGGGGTGGTAACCTTTGTGTAACGGTTAAAGTTTTTTCGATAAACCTTCTCCAAATCGGAAGGGATCTTGTTGCTGATCCCCTGGGCAGAGATGACTTCTGGTGTTGGATCTTTCTCTTTACATGAAGCAAGGGTTAATACGCCTAATATAATGAGTGCAAGTGATAGAATGGTGTTTTTCATGGGTTTATGTTTTGTGGTTCTTGGCTGTTGGTTTTTAGCCTTTCGTAAAAAAAGTTTCCCGTCTCCCGTCTTCCGACTTTGGTCTTCCGTCTCCCAGACCTCCCTGTTCTTGTATAAAGCGATCCACGCAATCAGCCCACTTCTCGTAGGTTGATCGGTCCAACGGGAAATGCGCTCCTTCAAAACGACAATAGCTCTTTCGGGTAGATGGGATCTGTTGAAACATCTTCTCACTGTAGAGACTTGGGATCATCTGATCTCCTTCCGGTTGGCACACTAAAATGGGTTTATCATACTTTTGATGGCCTTGGTCCGGTTTTGATTGGGTGATTAAAGAGAGGATTCCGCGCAAACTGATGAATGTTCCTGCTTGAGGGTCTTTTTTTAGTAGGTTGTTGAATGCGGGACTATCGGTTAGGGTGTCGTACGAAATGGTGTAGTAGGTTTTTAGGCGTAATCTTCCCCAAAGCTTTGCCAATACCCTTAAAAGAGGGATCAGGGGATAGGTTAGCCCCTTTGTGGTGGTCTCTTTGCGTATAAACGCTCTATCCGATAGATCCCATAAGCACCAGCAGATTAATCCATCTGCACAATGGTACCGGGCCTCTGTAGCGTAGGCCAAAGGACCGCCCATACTGGCTCCCCCCAGGAATAGTTTTCCCTCAAAGGTGCTCCTTGCATAGGCTACGGTCTCTTTTAAGTCGTGCAAGTGAGTGTCCCAGGTAAAATCGCCCTTTAATCGTTCATTGTAACCATAGCCCTCCAGATCAGGAGCGACAAGGTGATACCCTTTTTCAAATAACGGCATAAGAAAGGGCAATAGTATTCTTGCGTATCCTGCAATACCGTGGGCGAAAACAAGAACTGGCTTTTCCGGCTCCCTGTTTCGATAGACCTCCACCTTGATCTTCCCCTTTGCCGTATCAATCTCCGTGAGTTCAACACGCTCTTCCCATTGCTTAATCAGGGCTTCTCCAAACCAGTGGATCATATAATTCTTCCAAAAATGTTCGTCGGAATAGGTAGCGGTCATTGGGTAACTGTTTTTTCTGCTTGTGTTATCTTGGAGCGTTGGGAAATGGATACTCTTTTTGTTCAGTGTTTTAGATTACGAATTCTTGCCTGTTTGATCCATGATGAGGCTTGCCGAAGGGTCTCCCCATTTCGACGTCTCGTGTCGCTTTCTTGCACATTGTTTTCGAATGTTGTTGAAAATGGTGTTGATCATAGGGCATGATGGTTAATCCATTCTTGTTTCTTCTTTAACGGTTCTTGCTGTGCGAATCTACACCTTTTGATTGGGAAAAACCAATCTTTCCCGGTAAAACAGGTCGCAGCTGCAACAGAAGGAGCAATCCATCATCTCTCCGGTAGAAAGTTCTAATTTACCAGGTTTATGAACAGCGGGTTGTTGTTTTTCACTTGGCTGATCAACTCTTTTTCCGACATCAATCGCCATTGATCCTCCTTGAGGCTTGCCTGTCGGCTGTTGTCGAAACACTCATAGTATACAATCTTTAGGGATTCCCGCGCTTTTTTAGTGGCATTGAGATTCTTCAGCCTCCTTTGTAGGTTGCTTGTGACCCCGATATCGTGAAGTCTATGGGTGTCAGTAAAAGAAATGTAGGTGTAAAACATGTGGCTGATAGCTTAAAAGAGGATGCTCACTTCCGAGTGTAGGAAGATCTCTTCCCCGCTGGTTAAGGTTCCTATAAGATAGTATCGGTACAGTGTCCCGGGTTCCAGATTCCTATCCTCATAGGTTTGCGCTTTATGATCGAATCGTTTTATCAGTAGCGGCAATTCATCCTCTTTCTGCCGATAGAGTGTAATGGCGTTGATCTCCGTTTGCGGGAGTTGTTTCCATTTGAGTTGTACCGCTTGTGCTGTTCTGGATAGATCCAACAACACTTTGTAGTAGGGTTTGAGTACGTTTGCCGTGCAGGTAATTCCCCTTTCACTTTCATTGCCTGCTTGATCCAACGATTTCAATTGATAGCGGTATAATCCGGGTTTTGGGGGTCTATCTATTTCAACGTGATTTTGATGCCTGTAGATCATCTCTTTATTTACGCGAAATTGTTGGGGCTCCTCCATGGCGTATAAATTATAGCCCACAACCGATGTCTGTTGGGGAATCTCCCAAAAAAACTTGATTTTATCTTCGGTGATCACTGCGGTTAACGCATTGGGGGGAATAGGCTTCTCCGTATTTTTAAGACAGATGATTACCGTATCTGAGGGTATGGATGTTTCATAGGCATCGCTGTAATTGACCACATAATAGCGTATCTTCCTGAGGTTTTTTTCTGCGATGTTATCGGAGAAGCTAACCATTTTATCATTAACTGATTGCATAAGGTGTAGTGGTTGGAATCCCCCTTCATCTTCTGCCCGGTAAACGGTGTAGCCTGCATAAAGCGTATCCACATTTTCCCAATGTAGGGTGATGGTGTTCTCCTTCTTCTCATAGCGTAAATGCATGGGGGCGAAAGTGTTACTTTTATAGAGGCTGTGGGCAGGAAAACGTATGCTAGGGTATTGGTACCCGAAGTAGTCTGCAATCAAAAAGAAGTAAAAGTAGTTGTGGTGCGAAAGGGGAACAGGATCCCTGTATTGGGTTTCATCGCCGGATAATTCCGCTATTTTTTCGTAATTATCCTGGGTATCCCCTCTAAAAAGCGTGATCGTACGTATGGAGAAATTGTAATTCAGCTTCCAATTTAGCTGTATGGCCTTTTGATCTTCCACACTTTGGTAGGTAAAATCCACAATCTGAGGACTAGGGATATAGCCTAGGTTATGTCCGTAGGCAACCGCGGAAATCAGTACGCTATCTTTTTCGTTGGTAACTTCGATATAGTATTGATAGATTCCCTTCTTGTTCAAGGTGTGGTCGGAGATACGGTATAAAACCGTGTCTTCTTTATACGTAAGTAGATACGTTTCGGCCGCTATCTGCTCAAATTGTTGGTCATTGAGCGCAGCCCGCCACACGCTAAAATCCCTATGAAGCGTATCATTACCAGGGCAATACCAGGTTATTTTTGGGCTATCTCCATAATTACTGGATTTAAGCACCTTTATCTGCTGTGCATTGGTCGAGAGGCTGACTAAAAGGATATGGAATAGGATGATTTTTTTCATGAGGTATAAATTTTATGCGTTTAGATATGGGGTTTATTTGTATTGTCACTAGTGCTTGCCCATAAAGTCAGCGTTTTGAGCAGCGGCTGTATAGAACGTTCGAATTCGAGGCTTGCGAAGGCTGAAATAGGTGAGTTTACTAAGGTAAATGCGATGTATTGAGCAATGCCGAAATAACCATTTTGAAGACAAGCGTAACGAAGAAGTCGGACGTTCTATACAGACGCTAACTAGGGGCAGCCTCCTTCACCAAGATGTACACTTCCATTGTGAATACTCATACTGTATTGTTTGCTCACCGATTTTAAGCAGGCCTTAAATTCAAACAGGGCTGTTCCACATCCACTATAGCTTAGGGATCCTCCCTCATAGCCTCCGCTTACTCCGCAATAGGTATGCTGATGCAACTTAAAACAGAGAATGCTTATGCTTGCATCAAAGTATCCGTAGCCTCCTATTTTAAAGATCTCAGTAGCGAAATTACAGTTAATCCAAACGCCTACGCCTGCATCGATACTAGCTTCGGCCACCACCAAGTCGATGCTTTTATCATCTAAGAAAGGTTTTTGTCCAATAAGATAAAATCCTCGGAGCCCACTGCTAAAATTGGGTCGGTCACTCCCTTCTGCCTTAAACTTGTGCAGTAGGGGGATGGTATATTTGGTTAAATTCTGACTGGTGTAGCCTATCAAAACACCACCGTCAAAGGGGGTTTTGTTATATTCAATGGTCGCCATACTACCAAAATAGAACCCTTTGGGGCTGAAAAGCATCTGCATGGTTCCCTCCAAAAGGGAGGCATAGCCTAACTCCACATAGCCTATGTTCATGCTTCCGAATAGACTTTGCTCTTTGAAGTTGTAGCTTAAATTGATCCCGCTGAATGGAGAATCGCCTCCTTGATCGGACATGTTATTGACATTGATCTCATCGCCACTGACAGAAACTGCTCCGGCTACTTCAAAATGTAAATTGTCCTCTTCACTCAAGCCCTCTTGTCCGCCCTCCTTGCAGGGGTGTGCATTAAAGGCTAAGTGGCTCCAGTTATGGTTTTTATAATCCATACCCCCATCGGTGACAATAAGGTATTTGTTGCCGTTGTAAAATTTTGCATTGGGTTTGACCTCAATGTCGATGGTTGCCCTTTTTCCTTGTACCCTTTTATGTAGTATGGCATCGAGTTTAAAACTGTCTCCCTCGGGCGAGCCCTCTTCCAGTGTAGAGGGAGATACCTTGTTATACCCATTTAACTCCAGATAGTTATGTTGAATGATCTTGGGATCTTCCAGGATAAAGCTCACATCATTACTACAGTTGATCTGTCCGTCAAGTTGTTGGATAACGGGGTCTTTATTTTTTTCAAATTTTATTTTGGTGTCGGTTGCAATAAAGTTTTGGACACCGATATCCGGTTGTCCGGCCAATATAAAGTATCCATCTCCGGTCATGATTTGGTTAACAGCCACATCCAACACATTGTAAAATCTCATGCGGTTGTTTTTTAGGGTATAGACCTTTTCATCATTACTTAGCATGCCGATGGATTCAAACAACAGGTCGTTGTTGGTATGTGGTAGATTACGCACCCTGGCTACCACATCTCCATTTTGATAGGAGCCTACCACGCTGATGCGATAGTGCCCTACGCTGGCGTCATAATTGAATAGGGGTTCCAAACCAGGCGTTATCTCAATCTTTTTAAATCCTCCTAAACTTAATCCATCGGAGAGCTCTATCCTTCCTTCACAGATGGCATCGGGGCGCAGGCGCATTCCCTTTACTGTAGCGCTGATGCCGTTATCGGAGTGAATAAGCACTTCAGGTAACACAATGGCCTCTTCATTCATATCAAATTGCCAACGCTTTTTGCTGGTGATGTGCCACTTCTCTAAGTCGAAGTTAAGTGCACCGGCGGGTGTCTTCTCAATACCGATCTCCTTTTGTTTGATGACAATATCTCCAACGGGAACTGCTAGTTTTAAATAGCTGTTCCCTAGGGGTATAGAGGGGTGTAAGATGGTGCTTAGTCTGATCTCTTCCTCTTGAATGAAGCTCTTCCCCATATCGGAATCAGCGGAAAATCCCAGTACACTATAGCCTGTGATGGAGGTAGGTTTATAATGAGTATCTAAATCAAAGATCAATCTTCTGGGAGTAGTGGATGAATAGACGCCGCCATTTCCTGTGGACTTGAAGACCGTGGTCTTATAACTGCTGCTATCATCTCCCATATAAAAATCCCCTCCAAAGTTGTAGGCAAAGCGGAAGGACTCCAGGTCCAGTTTTACTCCTGATCGGATTTGGGCCATGCTGTTGTCCAGCTTTTCTAACTGTAGTTTATTGGATCCGTATAAGTTAAGGTAGGGTTTACCCATATTTCCCACAAACGTGTTATGGATACGAATGGGGATTTTATAGGCATCCAATGGATAGCTATGTAAAACCGGAATTAGTTTTCCCTCCTTATTGGTGGTGACTTCAAAATTGCGGAAGGGTACCCGCAGATCCTCATCTTGAACACGGTAGCCGGGTATAGAGGGGATGTTGTATAGGTAGCCGCTGATAAGGAGATTCTTGCTTGCCTTGATCGGTTTCATCTCTTCTACCCGAATGGGAAACCCCATAAATTCGGTTAAGTCCAGGTTCTCATAGGCCTTTAAGGTAAAAGTGTAAACCGTGTCGGTTCCCGGTATCACCTCTTTGTAGGTACCCACATAGCTGGGATTCTTCCCACTCTTATTGACATGTACCTTTATGGAGGCAACATGCATGGGGACCCCTTCCAGTTGGAATTGGCCCGACTCATCCGATTTGGTCTCTATATAGAGGGGGTGGCCATCGGTATTTTGCAATGTGGCATAAATGGTGGCATCATGGATGGGACTCCCCGTATCTTTATTTTTCACAATGCCCTGTACCGTTTTTCCCGTATAAAGCGTGATGGATTTGTTGACAAAAGTTTTGCTGGGCAGTGAGGCGAGTATCTCCTGATGGGGCGCCTGGCCCGGTGCGGTTATTTTTAATAAAAAATGTTTGTCCGGAGAGGCAAAAGCACATTCAAAGATCCCGTTTTCATTGGTGGTTCCGTAAGCTAAGCTATCTCCGATGCAAATGTTGGCATTGGAAACCGGGATGGGCGTTATGGTATTGTTTAGTGTAACCTGAATCCGTAGTCTGTGCAGTCTTTTGTACACCAAAAATCGGGCCGGGTATAGGTCGTCACCATTGGCTGCTACATTTGTCACTGTTTCGGTGAAATATTGCGTAGATAGCGGTTCGATTTCCACCGTATTATCGCTCTTCCTGGCGCCAATATAGAATTCTTGAAATTGGTAATTTTGTACGCTCTTATGGTAGGGGCCGTCCGGCGCCAACCGTACATAAGCTTGCACTGCATTTCCCCACTCATCCTCCACATGCCCATAGATGTGATCACTGGGTTCCAGGTTGATATCCCTGAGATCAAAGAGTTGTCCTTTCGTTAGGTTTGCCGGTCCATGGGCGGGTGCACTCTTCAATTGAGTCACATAACCCTCTTTCAGGACCAAAACCCGTCGATAGGGCCCCATGGTTTTACCCTCTTCATTATAGGTTATGGGTAGATCGGTGAATCTAAATACTCCATCCGGCCCGGTGGTAAACTCATCCTCTATGGTAAGCCCACGAGTTGATAGGAAAAACCAGTAATTGGCCGTGCTGACCTGGGATAATAACGATTCGTTGAAGTTGAGCGGGAGGTTGTCGTTTTGTGTGATCAATAATACTTTGGCATTGGGTACCGAAATATTTTCCATGCCTCCGGAGGTCATTACTCGTCCTTTTATCTCCGGTTGTATCGGCGATAACGTATATTCGTAACTCAGCGTATAGGGTTTGTAATTATGCGTAATCTCTATGATATTTTCGCTGAATGCATCGTATCCTATCATGATGTCACCCATCTCTTCATAGTTATCCGGGTTGAATAATTCAAAACGGCTTTGATAGTTATAGAGTGTGTTTTCGTACTGTGTCGATTCGTTTTTTCGGGTTTTTATATCGATCAAATAGGGTCCGGGGTATCCATCAGTACGTTTCCAGTATTTCACCAGGTTTGTGATGGTGACGGTTCCCTCAGAAGAAGTGGTATTGAAACTCACATCCTTTAACGCCCCATACTGGTTGATGGTATAGGAATCTAATTTCTCTCCCTCTTGCTGTAAGATGATGGGGTGTTCGTTGCTGCAATCATCCTTTTTACGATAGATTTCGACCATTGCTCCCTCAATACCACTTCCGGGTTCTATGAATTGTGGTCGATCGTTGGAGGTTTTTACCGTGATACGGGCATTGTAGGTTTTAAGTTTGACCACCTGGTTCCCCAACGAAATCTCATCGCCCGGCATGGCGAAAATATCCACATCAGGTGCCGTAAATTTGGGATTTTCAGGTACCACCTTCAAGCAGATATAGCCCTCATAGAGCTGAGAGCTGATATTTACATTCAGGGATCTTACTTGTTGCCCTCCCTGCGTTTGTGCATTGCCCGGTAGTTGATTATTCCCCAGGGTTCCTTCATTGCCCGATAGGGTCGCATGATACCCTTGAAAAATGGTTGACAGGGGATTAGGGTTGATGTGGGAGCCATAATTCTCTGCCCATAACTCATTCACAGGATTCGTTTGTTCTGCCCCCATAAATCCGCTTTCATCCCCACACATCACCTTCGCCAGGCAGGGGGCCGAGTAAAAATCTTTTCGGAAGTTAAAGCTAAAATTTCCATCGGCATCGGTCTCTGTAACGGCCAATACCATATTCAGTGTTTCTATGCTCTCTGGGTTGTGTGGATTCCCGTCCAAATCGATAATTTCGCCCCCTTCTCCCTGTCCGTAAATGTTCATTAGGCTGCATTTTTGTGGAAGTGAAAGGTGGTAAGAGGGGAACTCCGCTCCCTCTCCATAGATGGCTACCGTTGCCACCAGTTTAACCCGGGTATTGGCCAACGCTGCGGTTTGGTCCAGACTTTGGGAATTTTGGTGAATTAATCCCCTTCCCAGAGGGGGGCTGTTTTGCATGGTGGGGGGGGTAGCAGTCACATTTTTCATGCTGCTCAATGCGTTAAACCCATGCGTGATCTCATTGGCATTACTACCCAATTTTAAGGCAATATGGCTGATGTTTTGGTAACTGAAGGTGGTGTTCGTAGCGCCGCTTCCTCCCGGGTTTAAGGGGTTGTTGCCTTGGAGAGACATCGTCTGTGACACATTCTCTTCCGGTATTTTATATACCATCCGACCACTAATGCTGGTCTCCGGTATAAGTTGAAAAGCATTGTAATAATCATCAAGGGACTCGATGATGAGGCCTCCCTCCTCATTCTCAGGGTTCTCCTCTTCGCCATAGATAAACCAACAGGGTTCACTTACGCCACCATTTTTAAAATAGTACATGTGCGATTCATCCACCACTTGTACCGTAAAAGCGTAGGTATTCCCTTCGATAAATGGGATCTCATTTTGGGTGAGTAATACACCGTTAGCCATCCCTATTTCCGCTTCATAGATTGATGCAAAATTGGGGTTGAGAACGGCATCGATGGGGTCAAGATCTTCTCCCTCCTGAATCGCTACCATCCGAATCCGGTAGTAGATGCCGAGGGATGAGAGGAGCCCGCTTGGTGTGGTCCAACTTACATAAACCGATGGCGTTTCTTGCACCTCAAGATGGGAAAAACATGCCGGACTGGTAATGAGTGGAGGTTCGATATAACTGATGTAAAAATCATTGCTACAGCCCATAGGTGCCTGGGCAGAAACGGGTTTGTCTGTTTGGTAATCAAAGGCTTGTATGCAGATGGTGTAAATGTCTTCGGGGATAAGGTTTGTCCGGATGATTTCCTCTTCGGTGATACCCACGTAATCAAGGCTTGCAGGGTCGTACATGTTGACAAAATCATTGGACGATAGTTGGTACGGTACTCCGGACAAAAGCTGAATGGGGGATGAGGGTTTAGCGTCGGGCCGCGTAAAAATGGCCCTCCCCGAAGCACTGCTCAATTCGCCATGCAGGTACACCTCCATGACTTCATTGGCGGGGTTTTGCTGAAAAAGTGTGACAACCACTTTGTTGGGATTCGCCATGTAGTCATTGATATAGGGCGTGTAGGGTGGTTGGACACTGATTTGAATATCCACCTGCTGAGCGTAAAGATTAAAAGAACCCAGCAGCATCATGAGCATAAAAAATCGGTTGATAAGTTTCATTGCGATATCTTTTGTGCTTCTTTTAAGATCATTTTTTCTTGTTATCCTCTCCCTTGTTTCTGTACAAGGGGTAGCGTGTTGCTTTGTGAAGGGCTGTTTCATGATTTAAAATGAGGGTTAAAAATTATATTGATAACTCAATACTCCTCGGTAGTTTTTATAGGAGGGTATTGAACGGTTGTGATAGTTTGCATTGCTGATGGAGAGGTGCAGTTTCAGTTGCTGTTTTTTGGTGATGGCGTAGTGTCCATCTAGTTGAAAATAAAGCATTTCCCCAACGTTTTTATTGTTTTTACTGATGAAGTAGCGGAGTGAAGTTGTGATGGTGCTTTTTTCACTAAAAACTGTCGTGAAGGAGAGCCCGGGCCCGTAGTTGCTCAGTTGTACCACGGCCGTTTCAAAGTGGTTGTATGAGATGTTTATTCCTGTGCTGATATGGTACTCCTCCCATGTTAGCAGGTATTGCGTTTGTGCCATGTTGGTTTTTATGGGTTTCGGCTGCTGCGTGTATTCGTTCTTATCAACCATATCGGCATACATGTAAGAGATGCTTATCGTATGTGTTTTGTCATTTTTACGAACCATGAACCGTGGCATGATGCTCATATTCTTATTGACTTGAAAAATCCTGATGGTGTCGTTTAAGGGAAGGTTCCCCGCTTTTTGTTTGGTGGAGAAGTCATTGTATTGTGCATTGATACTGAATTCTTTGGACGGGTTTAGTGCAATATTCAATTTTTTGATGATGCGCCCGGTTCCGGCAATTTTGGTGTTTCTTAGGTTGTCCTTTAAAAGACCAAGACCTCCACTGATGCTTCCAAATTTGAATCGGAAGGAGGTGTTGATAAATAGGTTTCGGTAGTCATCCCGGATGTAGTAGGTGCCAAAAGAGCGATACCCGGGATCCACCCTATTGTATAAAATGCCCAGGGAAAAGCGTTTTGAGGTATAGTCGATACGGTATTCCTGTGCTAAGGCTAAAATGCTGGATGTGTTGAGGTTGAAGTAGTTTGCTGTCCCGGAAAGGGAAGAGGGAATATCCTCCTCATGGAAAGAGATGGCCTCTTTGTTTTGTGTAAAAATACTACCCGCTATCTGAGCTCTGACTTTTAGGTGATAGGGTAAACTAAATTGGCTTACAATTGATGATACAACATTGGATTGCGCCGGATAGCTGTTGAGGCTGTCGGTGAACGCTTCGCTATCTTCAATACGCGCGAAGATGAGATCCACAAAATTCTTATTGCTGCCAACGCCCAATTTCACGGCGTATCCTTTTCGCGAAAAATCCTCCATTTCAATACCCATGGGGTTGATGGTTGAGAAACCACGGTCCCGTTTAAATGTACCCCGCACGATTTCAAACCTGAATTTACCCGGATTAAGGGAGAGGCCGATGCCTTTGATGCGCATCCCGGAGATGGAATATTTGGAGAAATTGTGGGATGCATATCCTAACTTTAGTGTGATGAATTTATAGGATGGCGTGATGCCAAACCTGAGAAAAGGGAGGTTGAAGCGATGATTCATTTTGCTGTAGTAGAAAGAGAAGGGTAGGCTTATGCCATAGATGGACGGAGTGAGTTGAAGGGAAGCGTAGTAGGTGAGGGGCTGGTAGGATTGCAGTTGATTCGCTTGGTTAAAATAGCGCAACCCGGTGTTGACCCCACCGGAGATCTTAAACGGCTTTTGTGTTTTGAGCGTTTCAATATTTTGGGAATAGAGGACTCCTTGTAGAAAAAAACAGAGGGTGATAAATAGAAATAATGGCCGCATTTCTTCCAAATTTTACAATGAAAGATATAAGGGATATCCCTGAAAACATTTTTAATGTGTAAAGTGGGTATAATTATTTTCTATGCTGTTGATATTGATGTTTCTATGTCATCTTTAGGAGGTTCCTATTTTATAAATTTGGAAGAAAATGGAGGGAGAATTTAAGGAAGGGTGTTATGATACCGCCTGTTTTTTACGGTATTTGGAGGGGGTCATACCGGTTACTTTTTTGAAGGTCGCATTGAAGGTGGAGAGGCTATTAAATCCCGAATCATAGGCTACCGCTTCAATTTTCAGGTAGGGATCTTTTAATAATTCCTGGGCCTCGACGATACGATAACCGTTGATGAATTCACGGAAATTACAGTGATGTTTGGTATTGATTACCTGGGATAGATAGTTAGGCCTTGTGTCCAGTAGGATGGCCAGTTTCTGTAAGGAGAGGCTTGCTTCCAGGTAGTATTTCTCTTTTGCGAGTAGGTCTAAGAGCTTTTTGTCCAGTTGGTTGACCGATTCATCATCAAGGTAGGCATTGCTGTAACGTAAGGCCTCTTTTTTCTTTTTGAGTTGCATGAAAATATAGAGGCGATATAGGGAGAAGGCCAATGCAAGGCATACCACAACGGCAATGATTACCACCGGAAACCAAATGGTTTGGTAAAAATGGGGCTTAATGGTTATCTTGAGGGGGGGCGTATCGGTGTTCCATAGGCCATCATTGTTGGCTCCTTTATAACGGAAGGTGTATTGGCCGGGGGGCAGCTCCAGGTATTCTACGCTATAAGTCGATTTGTTGAATGTTCGCCATACGGTGTCGTAGTTGGCTAAAAAACAGGCATATTTATTCTTCTCCGGTTGGGTGTAGTTGAGCACGGTCAATGTGAACTCTAGATGATTTTCGTGGGGTTGAAGGGTTAGGGTATGAGCTGTCGCTTTACGGGGTAGGCCATTGACCTTGATCTCTTCCAGAAGTACGGGAGGTTTATAATCGTTTTGTGGTAGGCTGTCGGGGTGGAATATATAGATTCCGGTATTGCCCCCAAAATGCAAATGTCCCCTGGGGTCTTTAACGGCAAAATTCCGATAAAATATAAGATCTTGAAAGCCGTAGTTGTCGATATAAGCGCTGCTCTCCAACCCGTCTGATTGGTCATAGACCACCATTCGCTGTTGCTTGGGATGATAGGTGACAAGATGGTGTGGTGTAGATATCCATACCTTATTGTGATCGTCCGTAATCAGTGCTTTGATGGTGTTGCTCGGTAAGCCCTTTTCCGTATTGATCAACCGGAAGCTGTCCGTTTGAGGATTAAAAATGTTGAGTCCGCCATTGTCTGTCCCGATCCACAGTTCTCCCTCGTACGCCATTAAACAGTTGAGACGGTCTGTACTCAGGCTATTGGGCTTTTGGGGCTGGTGTTTATAAATGGTTGTAACGCCTGTGTTCAGGTCGAGACGGTAGAGACCATCGGCAGTTGTTGCCCAAAGCTGGTTATCGTCGTTGCAGTAGAGATCGGTAATAAATTTCTCTCGTGTTCCTGTTTGCGTGTTTTCGTAAGGAAAGCGATGATATGTTTCTGTTCCTCTCTGGTATTCCGTAAGACCACTCCAGATACTGCCGGTCCAGATATTTCCTTTCTGATCCTCGCAGATGGCGGTAATGTTGTTTCCGCTCAAACTGTTAAAATTACCTTTGATGTGCTTGTGGTGCCTTAGGGTATTGTCATCCTGATGGTATTCAAATAAACCCTGATCCGTGCCGATCCAAAGCGTTTTATCCCTGGATTCAAACAGGTGAAATACGCGTTCAACCTTTACCTCCCCAAACGTAAAAGCATGCCTTTGAGTTAAATCCATATGGTCATACCAAAAAAGCCCTTTCCCATCGGTCGCTATCCATAGTTTTGCGGTCTCATCCATCCAGGAATAGGTATAGATCGCAGGCGGTAAACTGTTTTTATCGGATGGGTCATGGGTGATCGTATGAAATTTCTTGTTCTTTTTGAGGATATTAATCCCCGCAAATTCAGTGCCTAACCAGAGATAGCCGGCTTTGTCTTCAAAAAAAGCCGTGATGATATTGTTGGAAAGGGCATGGGGGTTGTCCCTGTCAGGAAGGATTTGTGAGATGGTTTTCCTGTCGGGAGCGATTCGATATAAACCACCAAACCAGGTGCCCACCCATATGGTGTGTGCCCGGTCTTCAAACGCTTCGTTGAATCCAAGAAAACCGTGGCTATTGAGCTTTTTGCTGTAATAAAATTTTTCAAATTGCTTCTTTTCCGGTTTATAGATGTCAAAATATCCGTGGCCACTGCCTATCCATATCTTTCCGGTGTGGGTCTCAAAAAAATGAACCCTTCTGTATCCATAAGAGGCCAGTGTGCTCTTCTCCTGGGGGGAGGCGACTTTGAGCGGCTTTACGCGGCCATCTTCGGGAAAAAACTCCAGAAATGAATAGAAATTGGTCAATAGAAAGATGCGCCCCCTTTGGGTAAAGAGCAGTTCGTATATCTGTTCGTTATCCGGAGCCTCCACGTCATAGACTTGAAGGTGTTGGCGGTTTGTATCCACTACGGCTAACCGGTTGTGCGTAAAATCGACAAACCAAATTTTTCCCGTATGATCCTCTTTGATGCTGGTGATATTACTTTCGTTAAAACGTTCATCCATACAGGGCTCGAAACAGTCGGTAGCCGGATTGTATCGTTGGAATCCCTTTAGGGTAGAGGCCCAAATATCTCCCTTGTCTGACGCATAAACCACATTGGTAAAATGTGTTCTTAACCCTTTGTTTTGGTGGTAGATTTCAAAGGTTTTGGTATCGTATCTGACCACCCCCTCTTTGGTGCTGAACCACATCTGCCCGGTAGTATCTTGTGTAAAAGAGCTGATGGAGTTCTGTGCCAAACTTCCCTGTAATTTTAGGTGGTAAAAGTCAGGAGTGTTGTTCGCCACTTGTGCCTGAGCGGAGAAGCATATAAGCCCAACGAATAATGTGTTAAGAAACTTACGCATATCGTTATCGTATTGGGTGCCTGAAAGAAAAGTCTTTATATCTTACCCCTATGGTAAGAAAGGGTGAAAGGTAATACTTGCAAAATCCTAAAAGAAATCAATGAATGAAAGAACAAGGCAAATGCGAATATAAAGTATACAAACCTTCGTAATGCTTCGCAAGGAGGAAGAAAACAATACTGACCCACCCTGGTAAATGACCGTTTTTTAGCAGTGTAGCGGAGTATTTCGGTGTTTCCCGCAGGTACCATCCACAAAGATACGTTTTTCTTAAAAAAGTTAACTTTGTCACATAAAAATAAGTAGGGTCTTTCATAAAATGCCGGGAAATAAGATGAATGAAATAATTTGCCCCCACTGTAAGAGGGTCTTTAGCCTTGATGAGGCTGGATTTGCAGATATTCTTAAACAGGTTCGTGACCATCAATTTGAGGAAGAACTGAACAATCGGCTGATGCTTCTGGAAAAGGAGAAGGTGAATGCCATTAAGTTGGCAGAGGCCAATGTGAAAAATGCATTGCAAAAAGAGTTGGCGCAAAAGGAGCAAGAACTTACCTCGTTAAAAGTGCAAAGTGAGGCTGAATTTATGGAGAAGCTGGCTGAGAAAGAGCGTGCGATTTCCCAAATGAGATCAACCATTGAAAAGGCTGAGACAGAGAAACAGTTAGCGGTCTCTGAAGCGATGAAAAGTATTGAAAAAGAGCGTGATGATCTTGCGAATAATTTAAGAGAAAAGGAGATCTCCATGGCAAATGCCGTTAAGCTGGCGGAAGCCCATGTAAGAAATGTGTTCCAGGAAAAGTTGGCACAAAAAGAGCAAGAACTTACCTCGTTAAAGGTGCAAAATGAGGCTAAACTTATGGAAAAACTGGCCGAGAAAGAGCATGCAATGGCTGAAATGAAGTCAAAAATTGAGAGGGCAGAAACAGAGAAGCTGTTAGCCGTTTCTGAAGCTACCAAAAGAATGGAGAAAGAGCGTGATGATCTTGTGAATGACTTGAAGATAAAAGAGACGGAGAAGGCGTTGCTTGCAAAGTCAATTGAAGAGCAATATAGCCATAAGTTAATGACAAAAGAGGAGACCATTAGGCTAAAAGATGATGAGATTGCACGGTTAAAAGATTTTAAACAAAAGCTTTCCACAAAGATGCTTGGAGAGACCTTAGAACAGCATTGTCAAATAGAGTTTGATAAACTTAGGCCAACGGCTTTTCAAAAGGCCTATTTTGAAAAGGATAATGATGCAAGTGGTGGCACAAAGGGTGACTTTATCTATAGAGAGGCCGATGATGAAGGGAATGAGATCATCTCCATCATGTTTGAAATGAAAAATGAAAATGAGGAGACGGTTATTAAAAAGAAAAATGAGGATTTCTTTGCAAAACTTGATAAAGACCGAAGGGTCAAAAAATGTGAGTATGCCGTTCTCGTTTCACTTCTAGAAGCTGAAAATGACCTCTATAACAGTGGAATTGTGGATGTTTCCTATCGGTTTGAAAAGATGTATGTGGTTCGTCCTCAGTTTTTTATTCCTATTATTACGTTGCTTCGTAATGCAGCAATGAATTCCTTGAAATATAAGCAAGAGCTGAACCTAGCGAGAAATCAACATATTGATATTACCAACTTTGAGGATAAGATAACCCGATTCAAAGAGGGGTTTGCGAAAAATTATCGATCCGCTTCGCTCCATTTTGAAAAGGCCATAGAGGAGATCGACAAGTCTATTGCCCGAATGCAAAAGGTGAAGCAAGAGTTAACCACCAGTGCCAACCAGTTACGATTGGCTAATCAGAAAGCAGAAGGATTAACGATTAAGAGATTAACCTACGGCAACCCCACCATGAAGGCAAAGTTTGATGATGCTGGAAGAAATAGGAGGTAGTCTTTGTAAGGAGGATCCCCATACGTTACTACTGCCTTTTTAAGAGATTCCCTCTTTTGAATGGCCTGTATCTGATTTTTCGCCACCATAAGATTACCCCTGCAAGAGTGGCCAGTAAGATCAATTCCGGTTCGCTCATCCTCTGTGTATCTTCGCCAAGGTCTAACGACTTATTGCCGGACAAAACCTGTTGCTGCTTCTTTTGTAGCATCGCCTTTTGTGCCTCATTCTCTACCACCAGGTAGGAGGTGGCCGGCGTCATAACCTTGGAGATGAAACTATATTTTAGCAGGTTCAACCACTCCTTGTCTGAGATCTCCGGATGTAATGTCTGCGAGATCCATAGCCCCTGCATCGCTAAGGCCGATTGCCAATGCTTCTCTTGAATTGCGGACTCAGAGAGGGGAAAGATTTCCTCTTTCAAAAGGATACTTGCTTCATGGTTATTGGGTAAGTAGGCTGTTGAATGCTCTGATCGTTTGTATGCCAACACCGTTTTATCGAATAGGCCTTGAAGCGTGACTTCCGGAAGTTCGTTGGCAGGATTCTCGATCAACGAGTGTGCGTTGAACTGCCCTTCCTTGTCAAGATGGAAAAAGAAGTCGCTTTCAGGAAAAGCCCTGCTGCCACTAAGTAGTAGGGTATGTTTTTGTGTCTCTGCATTGTTTTCTTTAATACAAAGCTTAACTTCCTCCTAGAAGGTGTGAATCATCCCGGTATCATTGAAGTACTCCCTAATGGTTGTAACGGTTGCGGAGGGATTATCGCTAAAGATAAAATAGCCCGTTTCGGGAATAGTCTTTACGAGACTCCGCTGTAGGTGCTGTTGCAATGCCTGCTTTTTTTCGGGGGTGAAGTAGGGGTTTTGGGCACTAAACAGTAGCAGGATGGTGTTTTTGAAGCGTTGGTTTCCCAGGGTAAAGTCGATGAGGAAGCCTTGTTGAGGATCGTATAGCTGTTGGGTGATTACTTCCGAAGCCATGGCGCCGGGGCGGGTTACAAACTGGTCTGTTCTAAGAGTATTGTTGCGTGCCGCTATTGCCGGAAACTGTTTGGGATTGAGGAGTCGTTCCATCAACTCTCCGTCAGCTTTCAGGTGATCTTCTGGTGAGAGGTGGGAAGCGCCCTGCACAAGGTTGGTGAAGACCAGGTTGCTTGCGGCGGGTGTCGTCTGCCGGGAGGGGGTGCTACCCAGAGCCACAGGCTCTACCAGAACGGTGTAGGCGACCCGCTCGGGATGCTGCCCCACATAAGCGGAGGCCAACATGGCGCCATAGCCGTGCCCGATGAGATTCACCCGCCGCTTGTGATGGTAACGCAGTACGATTTGATGAAGGTCCTCCAATGCGTTGGCAACAGTCAACTGGTTGGCATCGTAGCGAGGTGAAAGCCCGCAGCCGGACTGATCGTAAAAGACTACAAAATAACGGTCGCTCAGGTTGGCCAAGGGCAGCATGTAGGTGTAGTCCCACCCCGGGCCACCATGGATAACGATGACCGTTGGGTTGGCAGGATCGCCAAAGGTCTCCACGTGGAATAATTTCCGGTTTATGGTGGCATGGGGTAGCCCTTCGTTCTCCGGCAGCGTGTCGGGGAGAGAGGCCTTTTCATGATTACAAGCACTCATGGATGCTACAAATACCAACACCAGGAGCAGGTGGGTGATAGGATGGAACTGTTCTTTTTGCATTGGACAAAAATAGCGGGGAACTTCTAAAAATGCAATGGCTATTCTTATACCGTTACCGTTGTCTCTTGATCCCTGAATGGCGCGTTCGTTTATAACGTCCGACTTCTTCGTTACGCTTCTCTTTTAAATGGTCATTTATCCCACCATAGTAAACACCTCTGTTCCAGCTCTTGCAAGTCTCAAGTTTGAACTTTCTGTACATACGCTGCTCAAAACCCTGGCTTTACGGAGAGGCATCAAATAACTATCTGGTTGTTCGTGTGCTGCTGATTATTCTCTTTTGTGAGATTTTTTCCGGAGATGGGGGGAGGAATAAACCTCCCTCCGGTACCGTTTAGCGATTCCACTCCTTTTCCCGAACCTCAATCACAATCTCAGAGCTACTATATCCCCCAAAGAATCCAATTCCATTCTCGATGTTGGAGTAAATGGGAACAGGTTCTGTAAAGGGGTTATCTCCGCTCTCCTGATACTCGCTGACGGATTTGAGGTAGGTATAATACTCCTCGGACAGAGACTCCAGAAAGAGGTGGACAATAAAGATGTTGCCACTTCCGTACAAGTGGAGTGGGATGGTCAGGGAGTAAGCCTTTCCATTGATGAGGTCATCATTAAAGAGGTTGTAGGGGTTATACTCGTTTTCAACAAAATCGTCATCTCCCGCTCCATTAATCACCGGATCATCGATATAAAACCAAGGGATGTAACGCTCTAACTCGCGTAGTTCTCCCGTTTCAGGATCGATCTCCATAAGCTGTATATCGCCTCGAACACGGTAGTAGTTCCGTTCATTTCCGGGATCGCTAAAATGGATGGTGGTGCTGAGGTTGAAGTCATATTCTTCGAATACAGACAAGGTATCAAAAGAGGTGATGGGAATGGAAGGTACAATGGACATGCTCGCAGAGGCTTTGTCGAAGTTCGGCGCTACAACCTCCACACGGTAATTTGTATTAATTGTCGGTTTTAACTCACCTTCATAGTTGCCCTTGTCGGTATGTGACAGGGTGGCCAGAAGGGTCCCCTCTTGGGAGAGGATTTTTACCGTGGCATCTTCAATCTTTTTCATGGGCGCATTGTCGAGAAAGAAGCGACTTTCAGAGACATTAACCTTGAAGGTTGAGTCGGGTGTGACAATGCTGTTTACCACTAATTTTGGTTTGGAGACCTCCCCGTCAAATTCAATAATTTTTGTACAGGAGAAGAGGAGGGGTATGGTTAGAAGGGTCAAAAATATTCTTTTCATGGTGCAAACTATTTAGAAGTTAAAACTGTAAGAGATGGAGGGGATAATGGGAAAGAGACTGATGGACTTCAGTACTTTGTGTGAGCTTGACCCCATTATGTCATCTTGGTAAGTTTGGTACAGGAAGAAGGGATTCTTCCGGTTATACACATTGTAGATGCTCGCACTCCAGGTGGCGGTGCCTCGTTTTTTCTTTTTGTGATAGTTGACTGAGAAGTCCAGGCGGTGGTAGGCCGGCATACGGTAGTTATTTCTATGCTCGTAGTGTGTCCATACATTTTGGTAATAAAAGGAGCCTGCGGGAACAGCCCCTTCATATTGTTGGGTTCCCAACGTCATGGCATTTCCCGTTCCGTAAACCCATACAAAACCGAAGTCGTATGTTTCATTCACGCGATGAGAGATGGCAATCCCGATGTCATGAGGACGGTCATATTTAGCGACGAAGGGTTTTCCATGGTTCAGTATCCCCTGTTCCGGGTTGTCGAAAAGGCGTATGGAGCGGGAAAAGGTGTATCCAATCCAGCCGGTGGTTTTGCCGATATCTTTCTTTAAGAGTAACTCTATCCCGTAGGCTTTTCCGTTGCCAATGGCAATTTTCTTTTGCCAATCTCGTTGGACGCTCATAAAGGAGGAGCCCTCTTTGTATTCAATCACATTCTCAAGGGTCTTGTAGAATCCCTCAACGCTAAATTCCAGATTGTCATTGATTTGGTATACGGCTGCTGCGGCTATCTGCATGGATTTCATGGGTTTTATCCGGTCGGTTACAGGCATCCAAAGATCGGTGGGGAGGCTGATGCGCGAAGAGCTGAGCAAGAGGATGTACTGTGACATGGTGGAGAACGCCGCCTTGAAACTCAGGTTTTCGGTGGCTTTGTAACGAGCGGATACCCTCGGTTCTATGGACTTGTAGAAGCGGCCGTTTACAGAGAAGCCGGAGAGGTGTACCCCGAGGTTGGCTTTAAAGCGTTTCCCAATGGTGAAGTTGTCCTCTGCATAGAGACGAAATTCGTTGGCGTAGATCTTTTTGGCGCCAAAGGTGGTATCAATGGAGATGGTTCCCTCCTCCATGTGGTAGGCATTTACCCCGGGAACAAAGGTGTGATAGGTGTAATTTGCTCCAAATTTAACGGCATGATCCGGAGAGGGAAACCAATCAAAATCCACTTTACTGCTCCAGTCATAGATGCCCGAATCGTAGTCAAAAGCCCATAACTCCTTTTTATTTTGGGTAGTGTTTTTATACTCCTCCCTGAAGCCTATCTTAAATCGATATTTGGAGTAGGTGGCGGTGAGGTTGGAGAAGAGTTTGGGCGTAAGTGCATAATTCCAACGCAAAGCCGTGGTGATATTTCCCCAGGCTAACGTTAATTTGTATTTATCTTCAAACTGCGACCCGTCGTAGGTGTAAGCCTCTTTGGTGCGTACGTAGACCCTGTCGTCGCCGCTGTAGGCGCTTAGGTAGAGGCGGCTCCTCTCGTTGAAGATGTGGTTGACCTTGGCATTGAGGTCGTAAAAGTAATAGCCTCCCGTACCACGTGCGTCATTGGCCGCATTGACGGCGGCAATAAAGGGTTTTGCCAGGAGGTCGTAGTAGGTCCTTCTTCCCGAGATGATAAAACTGGTTTTGTCTTTGATGATAGGGGCCTCAAGGGTGATTTTTGAACTGATGAGCCCGATGTTTACATCCCCATGAAACTCCTTCATATTTCCCTCTTTCATGGAGATATCCAATACCGAGGAGAGCCTCCCGCCAAAACGTGCCGGAAATCCCCCTTTGTAGAGGGAGACATTCTTTATGGCATCGGGATTGAACACCGAAAAGAAACCGAAGAGATGGTTAACGTTATAGACCGGTACCCCGTCCAGCAGGATCAGGTTTTCATCCGGGCCTCCTCCACGTACATAGAGCCCGGAGCTGCCCTCTGAACCGGATTGAACCCCGGGAAGGAGCTGAATGGCTTTGATCACATCGGCTTCTCCCAAAAACATGGGGAGCTGCTTAATTTGTCGTATGGGAACATTCACCATGCTCACCTGGGTACGCTCTAGGTTGGAGCCTCCTTTTTCCCCCACGATCTCTACCCCCTCAATTTGGATGCTGGGGGAGAGTTGGATCGTCTTGTTGATGTTTTGGGTGAGGTTGATGGTCTCTGTCACCGTGTTGTATCCCATGTAGCTAAACGCAATCTCGTAGGTTCCCTCCGGAAGTGTCAGACTGTAAAATCCATAGGTATTGGTGGAGGTTCCTTTGTAGGTTTCTGTATCATATACATTGGCTGCTAATAACCGTTCCGAGGTGGCGGCATCTTCCACATACCCGCTGAGGGTGAATTTCTGTTGGGCATGGAGATGCCCGGGAAGCATAAGCAATGTGATTCCTATGAATAGGAGGTATTTGTTCAGCATAATCAATCTGTTTTTATACACACAACTTCCCGCTTTTTTAGCGGGATAATTCTATTTCAACCTATCAAACGGATTATTTATTTGTTTAGTATGGACGACCATTGTTTTTGAGGGAACAAACCTTATCTTTGTCCATTGTAAACAACATAATAGTGCGTTTTAATATTATATAAAACTATGATTACCCATAATTTTGCCCAGCGTCACATTGGTTTGACACCGGAAGATCGAGAGAAAATGCTTCAAAAGATAGGTGTTGCATCAATGGAAGAATTGATTGATAAAACGATCCCTCCTCACATTCGTTTTAAGAAGGAGTTGGATCTTCCCCTGGGGATCAATGAATACGAGTTCCAGCGTCATATCGCTCACCTGGGAGAGAAGAACAAAATTTTCCGTTCCTACATAGGGATGGGATATTATAATACCATCCTTCCGGGGGTTATCTTGCGTAACGTGTTGGAAAACCCCGGTTGGTACACCGCCTATACGCCTTACCAGGCAGAGATTAGCCAGGGGCGCCTGGAGGCTCTGTTGAACTTCCAGACCATGGTCTCCGACCTTACGGCCATGCCTCTCTCCAACTGTTCGCTTTTGGACGAAGGAACTGCCGCCGCTGAGGCAATGATTATGGCCTTTAACGCCCGTCCCCGTAAAAAGGTGAAAGCCAATGCCGTTAAATTCTTTGTCTCCGAAACCCTCTTTCCCCAGACCCTGTCGGTGATGGAGGGGAGAGCAGCCCCCCTGGGTATAGAGATCGTGAAGGGGGATTGCCGTCAGGTGGCCATTGATGAGACCTTCTTTGGCGCTTTGGTTCAATATCCCGATGGCAATGGAGCTATTCATGACTATAGCGACTTTGTAGAGGCGGTTCATGGTGTGGAAGGCCTTTTTTGTGTAGCTGCCGATATCCTGAGCCTTGCGCTTTTAAGACCTCCGGGAGAGTGGGGGGCTGATGTGGTGGTGGGCTCTACCCAGCGCTTTGGTATTCCCATGGGTTTTGGAGGGCCCCATGCCGCCTATCTCGCTTCGAAAGAGGCCTTTAAACGCCATATTCCAGGACGTATCATCGGAATATCGGTGGATCGAAACGGAAACCCCGCACTTCGCATGGCTCTGCAAACCCGGGAGCAACATATCAAACGTGAGCGTGCCACCTCTAATATCTGTACGGCACAGGCATTGCTCGCCATGATGGCCGGATTTTATGCCGCCTATCACGGCCCGAAGGGGATCCAACAGATCGCCCGGCATGTGAATATCCTTACCGGAGTGCTGAATAACGAACTGAAAAAGTATGGGTATCAGCAGAAAAATGAATCCTTCTTCGATACCCTCTGTGTGGAGCTTCCCGAAACGGTTTCGGAGGAGCGGATCCACGAGATGGCCCTGGAGAAAGAGATGAACTTCCGTTATTTCGGTACCGGCCATCTGGGCATAAGCCTGGATGAAACCACAACCCTGGCGGATGTGAATGAGATGCTGGAGATCTTTGCCCTTGCCAATGGAAAACCCTTCCATGCATTTGTCTGTAATCCAACGGAATGTCAAGCGATAGCGACCTTCCCCACGGAACTGAAACGAACTTCGGAATACCTTACGCACCCTGTCTTTAACTCCTACCACAGTGAGACGGATATGATGCGTTATATGAAGAAGTTGGAGAACCGTGATTTGGCGTTGAATAGAACCATGATACCTTTGGGGTCGTGTACCATGAAACTCAATGCAGCTTCCTGGCTCTTCCATTTGAGTAACCCCTCCTTTGGTGCCATACATCCCTTTGTGCCGGCAGCTCAGGCGGAAGGTTATCTCCATCTTATCAATAACTTTGAAGCACAGCTGTGTGAGATTACCGGTTTCTCAGGGATCTCTTTCCAGCCCAACTCCGGAGCATCGGGAGAGTACACCGGGTTGATGACCATTCGTGCATACCACAACGATCGGGGAGAGGGAGAGCGTAACATTTGCCTGATTCCCTCCTCGGCACACGGAACCAACCCCGCCTCTTCGGTGATGGCCGGAATGCGCGTGGTGGTGGTCCAGTGTGATGACCATGGTAACATTGATGTGGAAGACTTTAGGGCGAAGGCGGAGCAACATAAGGATCACCTGGCTGCTGCCATGATTACTTACCCCTCTACCCACGGGGTGTTTGAAGAGGCTATTGTGGAGTTGGTAAAGATTGTGCATGACAATGGAGGACTGGTTTACATGGATGGTGCCAATATGAATGCCCAGGTGGGGTATACAAGTCCGGGACATATTGGTGCCGACGTGTGTCACCTGAACCTGCATAAGACCTTTGGCATTCCCCATGGCGGTGGTGGCCCGGGCGTAGGTCCCATCGGTGTGGCTGAACATCTCCTTCCCTTTTTACCCGGCAATCCGGTGGCTGCAACCGGTGGAGAGAAGGCCATTAGGGCTACCTCATCGGCACCGTTTGGCAGTGCGATGGTTATCCCCATCTCCTATGGTTATGTAACCATGTTGGGCGCTGAAGGATTGCGGGAGGCTACGGCCAACGCCATCCTGAATGCCAACTATATCCGGGTGTCGCTCCAAGAGCACTACAAGGTGCTTTATACCGGGACGCATGGTATGTGTGCCCATGAGTTGATCCTTGATTGTAACGAGTTTCACCATACGGCAGGTATTGAGGTGATTGAGATTGCCAAACGATTGATGGATTATGGATTTCATGCGCCCACCGTGGCCTTCCCCGTGGTAGGAACCCTTATGGTGGAGCCCACCGAGAGTGAACCTCTACGCGAGATGGATCGTTTTATTGAGGCGATGATAAAGATCCGTGAAGAGATTCGTTGTGTGGAGAATGGAACCTGCGACAAGGTGAATAACGTGGTGAAGAATGCGCCCCATACTTGCGAAATGGTTACCGCTGAGGAGTGGACCATGCCTTATCGCCGTGCGGAGGCTGCTTTCCCGCTGGAAGGCATGAAGGAGGATAAGTACTGGCCTCCGGTTACGAAGATTGACGATGGCTATGGCGACCGAAACCTGGTGTGCGTCTGTCAACTTCCCCCTTTATCCGACTATGAAGGGTAGGGGGCTTTGACCTTAGCCTCAAGGGCGCTCCATCATCTGTTATGGTCAAGAGAACCATAGGGGGGTGGGGCGTCTTCTGTTTTACAATTAGCAATTAGGAATTAGTGATTAATAATTGTTTGAAAATTAGATTATTATCCTTTTTTAATGTGATAATGTGGTAATGTGGTAATGTGATAATGCGGTAATGTGGTAATGTGGTAATGTGGTAATTCGGTAATGTGATAATGTGGTAATGTGGTAATGTGGTAATGCGGTAATGTGAAAATGTGGTAATGCGGTAATGTGATAATGTGGTAATGTGACAATGTGATAATGCGGTAATGTGGTAATGTGGTAATGTGATAATGTGGTAATGTGATAATGTGGTAATGTGATAATGCGGTAATGTGGTAATGTGATAATGTGATAATGTGATAATATGGTAATGTGGTAATGTGGTAATGTGATAATGCGGTAATGTGACAATGTGGTAATGCGGTAATGTGGTAATGTGGTAATGTGATAATGTGATAATGTGGTAATGTGATAATGTGGTAATGTGATAATGTGGTAATGTGGTAATGTGGTAATGTGACAATGTGGTAATGTGACAATGTGCTAATATGATAATGGAATAATTATAGGGATGGAAGTCGGAAGATGGAAGTTGAGTGATAATTCTTGGTGAACGTTGCCATTAACCCAAGCCAAAGGCTAAAGGCCAACAGCCGGTAAGCCCCGTAGGAGCGACACCTTTTTTACAATTAGCAATTAGGAATTAATAATTAGTAATACTTTGAAAATAAGATGATTATTATTGTTTTTTAATGCGGTAATGTGACAATGTGCTAATATGATAATGGAATAATTATAGGGACGGAAGTCGGAAGACCGAAGATGGAAGTTGAGTGTGATAATTCTTGGTGAACGTTGCCATTAACAAACCGGTAAAGGCCAACGGCTAACAGCTAAAAGCCAACAGCCGATACATCAGCTCCGGAGGAGCGACACCTTTGTAACAGCGATGCCCTTTCCCTCTCCCCAAAGCCCCGTAGGGGCGACACCTTTCTTCCGTTGCATGTGGTTTTTGTTTTGTTTTTTAAGATAAAGACACTGAATATCAGTTCTTTGAAAAGAAGGTGCGTGCTTCTCTTTATTGATTTTCAGTGAATTATTCACAGCGAAAGTTGAGTGATTTGATTTTTCTTAAAAAAGTGTTACCTTCGGGGCAATGTGTTGTTTTTTGTCCGTTTAGGAGGACGATTTTTATGAAACTAAAACCTGCTGTGCTATGTCAAAATATGTTTATTTGCTATCGTTTATGGTTCTCTCGCTGGGCTTAGCAGCTCAGGAGACCTTCTTTCGTGTGTATGATCGGCCGCAGGACGAAAGAGCTTACAATTTTATACAAAATGGCGACCAAGGATACCTGATTCTGGGAAAATCCTCAAAGTATATGAGCGACGGCCTGTTGTTAAGAAAGGTTGCTCTTGATGGAACTGAGATCTGGGAAAAGCATGAGAACGTACCTGTTTGGGGGCTGGCGAATAATATCTGTGTGGATGCGGAGGAGAACATTGTGCTCTTAATGAATGAGCGCATTGACAATGTCTCCCATATTGTGTTAAAAAAGTTAGACCAGTCGGGAAATGAGCTCTCCTCCACAAATATCATAGCGGGGGGAGATGCTACGGGAATTGCTGAGACGGAAGATGGATATCTCATTACCGGTTCTGCTCCTCCTCTCTCTGGGGATAGCTCGCTGATCGCCAAAGTTGATAAGGAGTTAAACCTCCTGTGGGAAAAGCACTATTATCCTACAACCATGGCCTCTCAGCGAACAACGGCATACGATGCGTTAGCTTTCGGAAACCATTATTATGTGCTGGGCTACTATTACGGTTCTCCCGGATATGGTGTGGACCATAAGTCCTACCTTATGAAAATTGATCAAAAGGGGAACCCGATATGGACAAAGAATTTCGACACCCATATACAGCAATATTACGGATCCCTCATCGCCTCCTCCGGCGGCCACCTTGTGATCCATGGAAGTTATACCGATCCGGAGGTACACTCCTTATTTCGAAGTTCCATAATTTGTCTTGATGAGGATGGAACCATCTTGTGGGAGAATGAAATGGCTCAAGATCAGCGTACGCTTTGGGGGGAGGATCTGGTGGAGGCCAGCGATGGTGGTTTTATTTCCTGCGGGGGCATGTGGAAGAATCAAGGACCCACGGATATCTATCTTCGAAAAATTAATGCCAAAGGGGAGCACCTCTGGCTAAAAGTGATTGATAGAACCTATAGGGATTATGCAAGTCAACTACTGTTGGATGAAAAAGATTATATTCTATGCACAGGGTATAGCCTGGGAAATGAGAGATATCCTAACTTCTTTATGATGAAAACAGACCCGGACGGCAATTTTCAAGGAGTGGAGGAAGTGTCAGATAATGCGTCAATAAAGGTTTTTCCCAATCCCGTTCGTGGTGGCTGGTGCCGGGTAGAGCTTCGGGATATGATGGCCGCGGAGAAAATGGCCGTGGAGCTTATTGATCTATCCGGGAGAGTGGTCTACCATCTTGATTATCATTGGGACGGTATGAGCAATGCCTGTGACCTTAACCTAAACGACCTCCCCTCGGGTTTTTATACCTTACAGGTGAAAGCCACAAGCGGAGTGCTTAGCCATAAAATGGTTATTCCGTAGGAGGTCTTAAATTCGAACGTTTCCTACCAACCCTTTTCCCAAAATGCTGACTTTACGGACAGATAGTAATTGGAATGCTCTCTTTTTGTTGTGATCGATCGTTGTTGTTAAGGATCTCAAGGATCGTAAGGTGGTGGCGTACCTTGTGTTATCGGGGGATAAGTTCGCTGGGTGGAGGTGTTTTCACGGCTTGAAAAGTATCTCCGTGATAGTGTTTACACCTGTACGGTGGATGATGGGGCAGGGGGGCGTGGTTTATTAATCTCTCTCCGGGGGAATATGGCTGGCACGTCTCCACGTAATGGTTCTCCCGATAAGCGAGATTCCAATATAGCCTCGTAAATAGAGTAGGTCTTTGGCTTCGGAGAGTTCAATTTTACACCTGTGACAGCTTCCTTTCCGGGGATCGTACACCCGTCCCTTCCATTTTTTGCCATCTTTTGTGGTAAGATCATAGAGGATGGTGAGGTTCAGGATGGATTCCCCGGAGGCCACATCCTTTTGAGGGATACCGTAATTGGGACTCTCTTTATCAATCTCATGGGGGGGGATAAGCCACACGATCTTACCAAAAAAGGAGCCATCTTCGTGGGCATCAATCGCTATGATAGCCTCCTCCTCTTCTGTAAACCAATAACCGCAAATGTCCCCTTCCGGCCTATTTTGTGCCATTACGCCGGAGAGGAGGTGTGCACAAAGGATGAAAACGGTGATAAGGAGTCTCATAATGGATTACGGTTTTTAAGGTGCTACAATATAACAAAAAAATGCATACGTAAATTGTGCTATAACTATTAAGAGATGTTAAATCGTTCTTATTATCCCCTTTGCACATTTGCATATTATCGCTCTAATCCGTTTTCCTATGAGAGAGTGGGGGCTGTTTCTGCTTTTAATGGTCATATAAAAAAGGCTGTCCCGTTGATACGAGACAGCCTTTTTTTATATTTTTTCCATATAGCTCCTTCGCTACGCGGTGTTTTTCGGTTACATCCCACCGCATATATGGAAGGGAGGTATTAGATGGCGGATGAGATCATAAAGGTAGCAGCTAGTGCAACGATGGCATAAAGCTCGGGGAATACCGCAAGGATAAGGGTATTTCCGAATACGTCGTAGCCGGCGCCGATCCCTGCAATACCGTTTGCACACACCTGACCCTGACGAATGGCAGAGAAGAGTGCCACAATTCCCAATGCCAGTCCTGCACCAAAGACAGCAGCAGCCTGCATCCAATTGATTTCAGGGACCAACACTCCTTGAAGGAGGAAGAATCCCAAGAAGCCATAAAGCCCCTGTGTTCCTGGTAACGCACTTAATACAAGGTAGTTACCGAACGCCTCGTCGTTCTTTTTCATTGCTCCAATGGAGGCGTTACCACCCATGGATACACCGTATGCACTACCAATTCCCGATAGGCCAACCATGATTCCAATCCCGATGTAAGCTAAAATGATAGGTTCCATAATTCTGATTTTTTAAGTATGAATAATTTTTGTTTGTTATTTCTCTATTTTACTGAAGGGTGTATATTTTTTGCCACCACCCTCAAAGCCGGCATTCTTATAAAACTCCACAAAGGTAAGACGCATGGGGTGTACCATGGATCCCAAGCCCGACATGAAAATATTCATACCGTGGCCGATTAAGAGGATAATGATCATCACCAGTTGGCTTACCACAGGGGTATTTCCACTCAGGCTAATGGCCAGGTCGTTGAAGACAAAGCCCATGACCGCACTGGAGATACCCAATGCGAAGAGACGAATGTACGAGAGTACGTCGCCCAACAGGCCGGTGACCATGTTGTAGGAGTCCCACAATCCCGAACCGATATTCATAAAGATGTTGCGTTTGGGATCGTTGAGGACGAGAATAAAGAGTCCGGCTACCCCCAACACGGCATAGAGCACGATGTTGTAGAGGTTCCCGGTGAGGATCTCTTTGGTTTGGAGTAGATAGACGGCACCGCCTCCCAGAAGAAGGATAATCCATCCAATGGTGCCGAAGGCATAACGAAATCCTTGTCTTTTGGAGATATTTGCCACTTTGAGGAACATTCCGAAGAGGATCTGTACGGCTCCAATGATAAGGGAGAGGTTAAAGAGTTTATCCGGGTTCAGCATGTACTTCTTGGCTCCTTCCAACCATGGAATATCTGCCTCAATAAGGTTCATGCCAAAGACGGTACCTCCGATGGCTCCCATGGCAACGGTGGCCAGTCCCAACCACACCACCAGGCTCAACAGGGGCTTCATCTCCGGTTTTGCTTTGCGGCGGGCAAAGAGCGCTCCCAGGATAAAGAGCAGGCCGTATCCGGCGTCGCCCAGGCAGAAGCCGAAGAAGAGCATGTAGAAGGGGGCAAAGAAGGGGGTGAGGTCAATCTCGTTGTAGTTGGGCAAGGAGTAGAGTTCCCCAATCATCTCGTAGAGGCGGGCAAAGCGGTTGTTTTTCAGCTTTACCGGTACTTTATCCTCGGGCGTGGGGTCGCGGAACTCGTAGTAGGCTCCGGTGGTATCGAGAAACGCATTGAGTGCTGCGCTCTTCTCTTCCGGAACCCAGGCCTCCAGGACCATCACCTTCTCTTCCGCCTGGGGAGCAGTGTTCAAGAGAACCTTCTTGAAGTCAATCTCCTCCTGAATTAGGTTTTTTGCCCTCTTCAAAGCGGGAATCCCCTGCTCCGCCAAATCCTGAATCGCCTTTTTATGCTCTGCGATGATTGCCTCCAGTTTTGTCTGCGCCTTACGGATGGCTTGTGCCGACCGCTTGGGCAGGTGGATCTCATCCGCATCCAGGTAGAACTTGGGGTCTTTGGTGACGGTGATAAAGTATTCTACAGCACTAATCTCGTTGATATAGAAAAGATTATACTCTTCTTCCCACTCCTTTTGCAGTTTGCGCGAAGGACAGGAGAAGAAGCGGATATGGTATCCGGCATCCCGTAATTGCTGAATACTCTCCCAGCTGAAGTCTCCCCAAGGCTCAAATTGTGCCAACTCCTTCTCATTTTGAAGCATTTGGGCACTGGCCTTCTCCACGGCGGCAGTGAGTTCCTGGTAACGTGCAAGGATTGCTTCACCCTCCATCTCTGTGGTGGGGGATTGCTCCTCCTTTTTGAGGCGTGTCAACTGTTTGATGGTAGCGTTGTACCTCTTATGAAGCGTGAGAAGGTGATCAAGGGTTTCATGGCCCTCCATCGATCCTTCTTGTTCAATGATGTGCACCGCTCCCAGCTCTCGGATGCGTGTCAGAAAGTCGTTGTATTCTTTATGATATACCATAAAGGAGTACTTTTTCATTGGTATGATCATGATCGTTCCTCCTCTAATTTTGCTTGTTTATTCTTGACAATTTTCTGAGCCGACTTGGAGAGGTTCTCTTTGTCTTCCAGAAATCGTTTGATCTTAAGAATGGCATTTTCAAAGCCCGGGATCTGTACTTTTTCATACAGGTTCACCTTTTGGGTGGTTTTCCGGCGGGCGTAGTCGAGAAGCTCCATTTTTCGGTGGAACACCTCTCGTTCAATGGCAATCCTGGACAGGTCCTTCAGGATCGCAATCCCATCGGGAAACCAGGTGGGCTGATTAAAGAGGCTGAAAGAATCCACAGCGTAAGTGATGTTCTCGAGGATGGGGGTGCGCACTCCGGCAATTTTCTTCACCGAGAGGCTCACATCCTCAATGCGGATAAGATCCGGGTTGAACTCACTCCACAGGTTTACCATCCTTTCATATTCATTAATCTTTGCATCCAGTTTCTCATCCAGCTCTTCGGCCATGTTCTTCGCTCTTTTCACCTCCATTCGGAGGGCCGACTCTTTATTTTTAATGGTCGGAAGCGCCTTCACACGCACCTTCAACTGTTTGTTGAGATCCTGCATGGATGTTTTGTTATACTGAAATTTTATGGCCATGGTAAAGGTTTAATGTTGTGTGAATCTTAGTTTTCCTCTTTGGGCCAGTATTTATCCACCAGGGATTGGCGGATGGCCACCTCTGCTTTGGAGAAGTGTTTGCTAAAGAGCGTCCAAGCCGTCTCGAGCATCCGGGTAGAGTCAATATTCACATCAATGGCCAGAAGCTCTTCGGAGTATGACTTGGCAAACTCCATGGCACGCTCATCGTAATCCGAAAGGTCAAAACCATTCTCGAGTTTGGTCTTGGCGTTGGCCGCATCGGCGAAGAGGCGAATTGCCGCGTTCATGATTTGCGGGTGGTCCTCACGCGTCTGCTTTCCGATGACAAGCTGCTTGAGGCGAGAGAGGCTTCGGAAGGGGTCTACAATAACCTTTCCAATGTCAGAATCTTTCCGCAAGAACAGCTGTCCTTCCGTGATATATCCGGTGTTATCGGGGATGGCGTGGGTGATATCACCTCCGGAGAGGGTGGTCACCGCAATGATGGTGATGGAGCCTCCTTCGGGAAACTGCACCGCTTTTTCGTAGATCTTGGCAAGGTCGGAATAGAGCGAACCCGGCATACTATCTTTGGAGGGAATCTGGTCCATCCTGTTGGAGACGATACTGAGGGCATCGGCATAGAGAGTCATGTCGGTGAGCAGAACCAACACCTTTTGTCCTTTGTCGTGGGCGAAGTATTCCGCTGCGGCCAGGGCCATATCCGGCACCAAAAGACGCTCCACGGGAGGATTATCGGTGGTGTTCACAAAGCTGATGATTCGATCCAACGCCCCTGCATTATCAAATACGTTTTTGAAATAGAGGTAGTCATCGTTGGTAAGACCCATCCCTCCCAGGATGATCTTGTCGGCCTGGGCACGTAGCGCCACGGTGGCCATCACCTGGTTGTAGGGCTGGTCCGGGTCGGCAAAGAAGGGGATCTTCTGCCCCGTCACCAACGAGTTGTTAAGGTCGATACCGGCAATACCGGTGGCGATGTAGTCGGAGGGCTGCATGCGTCGTACGGGGTTTACCGAAGGGCCACCCGTTTCACGCTCTTCCCCTTCAATGTTCGGACCTCCATCCATGGGGTCTCCATAGGCATCAAAGAAGCGCCCGGCGAGTTCATCGCTGACCTTCAGGGTAGGTGGTTTCCCGGTGAAGATAACCTCAGCGTTGGTGGGGATCCCCTCTGTACCGGCAAATACCTGTAGGGTCACATCTTCTCCCTGTATCTTTACCACCTGAGCTTTACGGCCATGTACAAAAGCCATCTCTTCGTTTCCCACACCACTGGCTTTCAGCGAGCAAGTGGCCTTGGTAATGTTATTGATTTTCGTATAAATCTTTTGAAATGCTTGGGTTTCCATTAGGCGGTTCTCCTTTCTGCTAATTTTGCTTCGAGCTCTTTCTCAAAGCTGTAAAACTTGTCTGACTTAAATTCAGAGTAGTTCATCTGACGGAAGGTATTGATAATCTCCTTAAAGTAGGGAGTTACCTCCTCAAAGGATTCAAATTCAAAATCCATCTGACAAACATCCAACACCTTATCCATCATCAGCTTTTGCCGCTCCATGGATGAGGAGGCATCGATATCGTCAAAGGCATCCTGTTGGAGGATCACAAAGTCCACCAGTTCAGAGCGCCAGAAGCGAAGGTGGTAATCCATGGGAACACCGTCATCTCCGAGGATGTTAATCTGCTCTTTGGCCTCTTTTCCCCTGAGAAGCAGGTTTTTGGCTTCGAGGATATTGTCCACCCAATCTTCGGATACGTTATTTCGAAGGAATTGTTGAGCCTCGGGGTACTCCAGGTATTTGGAGTAGGAATCGATGGGGTCGATGGCCGGATAGCGTTTGGAGTCGGCACGATCCTGGTTCAACGCGTAGAAACAGCGGGCTGCTTTGGCGGTGGATTCAGTTACGGGCTCCTTCAGGTTTCCTCCGGCGGGGGATACGGTTCCGATAAAGGTGATGGATCCTGACTCTCCGTTGTTCAGGTAGACGAAACCTGCGCGGGCGTAGAAGTTGGCAATGGTTGCCGAGAGATCCATGGGGAAGGCATCCTGTCCGGGAAGCTCTTCCAAACGGTTGGACATCTCACGCAGTGCCTGTGCCCAACGTGAAGTGGAGTCTGCCAGAAGAAGAACCTTCAATCCCTGGGCCCGGTAGTATTCTGCCAGCGTCATCCCGGTATATACCGAGGCTTCACGGGCCGCAACGGGCATGTTGGAGGTGTTACATACGATGGTGGTACGCTCATAGAGCTTCCGTCCTGTCCGGGGATCCACCAATTCGGGGAACTCGGTAAAGATCTCCACCACCTCGTTGGCACGCTCACCACAAGCGGTAACGATGATAAGGTCTGCCTCTGCCTGCTTGGCCAAGGCGTGCTGAAGAACGGTTTTGCCACAGCCGAAGGGCCCCGGAATGAAACCGGTACCTCCCTCTGTGATGGGGTTGAGGCTGTCGATGGCACGGATCCCTGTCTCCATAACTTTAAAGGGACGGGGTTTTTCCCGGTACGCTTTTATTGCCTGTTTCACGGGCCACTTTTGAATCATATTGATTTCGTAGGAGCGGCCTTCCTGATCTTCCACCACGGCGATGGTATCTTCAATTTTATAGGAACCCTTTGCCACCACACGCTTCACGGTGTAATGGTCGGTCATCTTGAAGGGAACCATAATCTTGTGGTCAATCCAGTTTTCTTTGACTCTTCCCAGCCAGGCGCCGGCCGTTACGGCATCTCCTGCCTTGGCAATGGGCTCAAAATCCCACTTCTTCTCCCTGTCCAGAGGAAAGGTGTATTCCCCTCTCACCAGGAAGGTGGAGTCCATCTTGTCCAGATCATTCTGTAGTCCGTCGTAGTTTTTCGATACAATGCCGGGGCCTAAGGTAACCTCCAGCATGTGTCCACGGAATTCGACTTTTGCGCCGGGTTTCAACCCCCGGGTGCTTTCAAAGACCTGAACAAACGTTTTATCCCCGTTAATCTTAATGACCTCTGCCATTAAATCCCGGCCTTCCAGCTTGATATAACATATCTCGTTCTGAGAAACAGGGCCGTCCACACTGACTATTACTAAGTTGGCAATAATCCCCGTAACGACACCGTGTGTTTTTTTATCGTTTGCCTTCATTATATATTAAATTCTTTTGGAAATTGATAACTATTTTCTATATCGTTGAGCAGACGTTTAAACATGGCAGTTCCCGTCTGATGATCCAGTTTAATCCACCGGTCCACAATCATAAGCCTGATCACATAGCTTAGGATGACTTCAATGGAGAAGTAGTTGAAGGTGGTATTTTTTTCAAGCCATTCCCAACGCAAGAGGTCGTAAGATTTCTCCCGTTGCATCAGTTCTTGTGTTTCGAAGATTTGAACAATACGCTCTATCTCCGGTATCTCAACGGCGATGCCCAGGTCTTTTGAGGAGCTCCTGGCCATGGTCTTGTTGATCTCCGTGTTGCCGATAAGTTGTTCCTCCACCGGTAGTCCATGCTTTTTACAGCTGAGGGCGGTGAGGATATTTCGGAGGGTAAGGTCAAATTCAAACCATTGCGAGAGGAAGGGATTTTTACCCTTCATAACCTCTTCGTAGTAGACCTGTGTCAGGAGGTTTTCCATCTTCACCGGTTGGTCTGCCAGTGCTTCATCCTGTTGTACCCTCCGGATAAACTCGGAGAGGTAGTTGTTGAGGAGGCCCGGCTCCCGGAGCTCTTCGCTGAGTTCCTGTTGGGTGTAGTTGGCGGGAATGTTCTCTTCAAAAGCACGCTTTTGAAGCAAATTGAGCAGGTTTTTGTTGTCGTAAGGTGCGAAGAGCTGTTTTACCAACTCAAAATCCTCGGCTGTCAACTGCTCTTCCAGCTCCTTTTTGAACTCCACAAGAGAGAATCCTACCTTGTTTTGGTCGGGTTGAATCTCCGGAAGCCCTGCAATCAGACAATAATAATTACGACTCATAACTACTTCGCTCCATAGAGTAATTCATTGGTCCTTGGACGGATGTAGTTTTTAAAGAAGGCTTCAAAATCCTGATCCGTAAAGCTGATCTGAAAACCTCCGTCGGCGGGGCTGATCTTAAACCCGGACTGAAGACGGGCGTTGTGCTGCACCGTGATCTCTTTGCCCACGGCTTTGGCGATACCGCTGCGGATGAATTTGTCCAAATCAGACTGTTCGGGAATGGTCACGACGAGATCGTCCGAGATATTCCATTTTTTTACCGTCTCATTGAGCAGGTTCTTTACAAAATCAACATCATTGAATGCTTTTTTGACATTGTCTGATGAGGTCTTTGCTGTGATGAGTCCCACAATATCCTGACGCAGCGCTGCAATGGATTGTTTGGCACTCATGGCCAGTTCGCTATGCACGTTTTTGCGTAACTCCTCACTTTTCTGATTGGCTTCGGCAATGATTTTTTCTGCTTCCTTTTGGGCATTGGCTACAAGGCTTTTGGCCTCCTCCTTCGCCTGGTTCATGATCTTTGAAGCCTCTTCATTTGCTTTGGTAACACCTTCAGAGTAGATCTTTTCTGTCAGTATTTGAAGTTTATCTTCCATATTGCTATGATTTATTGTTGTTTACAGGTTTTGTCTCAATGATTGAATTCTCGCTTTTTTTTTCTCTTTAAGCGTGATACGCCCATGAACATATTTTCTGACTTATATCCCTCTCTTTTTTTTAGGGGGAGATAAATCAGAAGCCACAAATTTATGTGTTTTCTATGGATTTACAACCTCTTTTAGGCTAAAAAAAACATCTTTTTTTAAGCGGTTTAGCTATATAAGATTTTGGGATTACCCGCAGGTTGGATATACACTAAGATTTTCTTTGTAACCTCATATCCGATCGCGTGCAGGAGATCGCCATACTCATTGATTTGGGCCTTGTGAGAGGGCTTTTCCTCTCCGGTTTTATAGTCGATGATAACAGCTCTCTTTGGGGATAATACAACGCGGTCAGGGCGGTAGGTTTTTCCTTCCGGTGTGAGGATCTCCCGTTCGTTAAGGATGGTGCAGCCCTCTTGATAGAACGGGGCAAGTTCGGGGTGGGTGACAATCTGTATGATCTGTTTGGTGATTGCTTCCCGTTCCTTGGGGAGGATATTGCCGCTGTTGACCTCCTGTAAGACGGCCGAAAAGAGCTCTTCCGAGACAGTGATACGGGAAAGAATACGATGGATAAGTAGCCCTGTGTCTCTGGCACTGCGCCTCTCTTCCACTGCTCGCCCAAGGGTGGGGGAGCTCAGGGCAATGGCATGGTGCCAGTTGTTGCAGGCGATGCGGTTTTGGGTGTCCAAAATCCGGATGGAGGGTGCTGTGGACGCTGTTTCCTGCTGTGGGTGAGGTTTCCTGGGGGGGGATTCGGGGAGGATAAGGAGTTGCTGCTGTGTCTCATCGTACGCTTCGTGTGTGGTGCAGACCTTCTCCACCAACTCACTGATGCCCCCTTTGAAGGCTCCTCCGGCTGTTTTTTTGGGGGGGGCGCTCATTTGGCACAACAGATAAAGGGACTGGGAAGCCCTGGTCATGGCCACATAGAGTATGTTAATGTTATCGGTGATGGATAGTTCCCGCTCCTCCTGGTAAACCTCATTCAGCGGAGTGTTCTCCAAGGCCTTTTCCAGGTTAAAATAGAAGTGGCTAACCTCTCCGGTGAGATCGCGGATAATCTCCGGAACGGGACAGATCTTTTTTTCGTTGGAGATCCTAAAGCGGCTTTGAGCGAGGGGTAGGATGACCACCGGATACTCCAGTCCCTTTGCTTTATGGATGCTGGAGATGGTGATGGCATCGATCCCCTCCGAAGTTTCAAGCGAAGCTTTGCTGCTGCGGTTCTCCCAATGGGTGAAGAACTGCTCTTTATGGTTGTTTTGTTTGGCGAAGTTGAAGATTTCGTTGAGGAGATAACGGAGGTAGGCATCCCGCTCTCCGGGAGGGATAAAGGTTGAGATGAGGTGCTCTGTCAGGTCGTAGAGGGTCATGCGCTCTAAATCGGAGCCCAGGGCAGGGTAATGGCCCTGCAAAAAACGCCATAGGGGATTGGTTGTGGCTCGGGAGAAGTGGAGTCGCTTAAAATCTGTTACGGGGTTGAGTGTCTGGTTCTGCTCGCTCAAAAAGAAGAGGACGTTCAGTGCATCGACTCTGTTTTGCGGCTCCATGGAGCAGCGGATGAGGGAGAGGATAAACTGAACCTTTTGGGAGTCCTTTAAGAGCAGGCTATCGGCTGTGATTACCGGGAGGTTGGCTTCTGTTAAGGTGGCAGCAATCGCTGCGGCAAAGGCATTTTCTCGTACCAGAATGGCCATCTCCCGGTACTGGCGTCCCTCCTCTAAGGCCTCCTTAATGGCCTCTTCGATTTGGGTGTAGAACTCCCGGTCTTCCTTCCCAAACGAGGTGAACTGTACCTTTACCGCTCCTCCCGCATTCTCTTCGTTGTAGCATTGCTGGTGGTGTTCGTAGCTCTTTTGGTGTGCTGGAGGAATGTAGCGCCGGGCCTCTTCGAAAAACCAGTTGTTGAAGGTGATGATCTCCTTTTTTGAGCGGTAGTTGTTCTTCAAGTGTGATTCGTTGTACGTTCGACGGATCGTTTGCGCCCGTTCCCGGTCGAAAGGGGTGTTGAACTCCGGTGGGAGCGCGGGCAGGTCGCTGAACTGTTTGGCATTACCACTGCGCCACCGGTAGATGGCCTGTTTGGCATCCCCGGCAATGATGCTTTTCTTCCCCGATGACAGCGTATTTTCTACCAACGGTAATAGGTTATGCCACTGTAACAGAGAGGTGTCTTGAAATTCATCAATTATCAGATGGTGATACCACTCGCCCACACGCTCATAGATAAAGGGTACCGCCTCATGCTGCACCACCCGACTGATTTCCCGGTTGAAGTCAGATAGATAGACCAGCCGCTTCTCTTGCTTGATTTGCCGGGCGATTTTATTGATCTCATTGAGCAGCGATAGGGGGTAGAGATTTTTTAGAATGGATTGGATGAGAAGGTATTGGGGTTGCAACTCCTCCGTCAACTCCATTAGATGCGTTAGTATGCGGGTGAGTTCCGGTGCCAGGTGTTCCACAATGTCGTTTTTTTCGCCCCCCTTATTGGCTCTCTTAGAGGTGAACTGTCCCTCCAGCGCTTTGCGTATATTTTTGTTATCCGGACGTATAAAAAGCTCTTTTTTACCCTGAGTACACTTCTTTATTTGGGTGTAGACGGAACGTTTTTTATCCAGAAAATCCTCTTCGCTTAGGAGGTGCTCATGGCAAAGCGCCACAAAGCGGTTGGCTGTTTCTTTTATGGTGGCTTCGATGAACTTTGCCCTTTTGTGGCATCGTGCTTCAATTTGTTGGAAATCTTCCGGTGAAAAGGTTTCCATGGAGGTGAAGAGCGCCGTATTCTCATCGGAGTGGAGTCTCCCGGAAAAAAAGTGAAGGAGGGAGGAGGAGATGTCCCACGCTTTATCGCTGTCGATGTGTTGTGCGAGGTATTTTTCGAGGATGGTTGTAATGGTTCGATCCTGTCCGGCACGGCTGATGAGCAGCTCCACTGCCTCTCGATAGAGCGACTCCGTATCGGTATCCGTATCGAAGTTGATGGGAATATTCAGGTCGGAGGCAAAGGACTTCAGAATGCGTTGCATGAAGCTGTCGATGGTCATAACGGCCAGATCGGAATAGTGGTGGAGGATGGCCGATAGGGTGTTTTGAGCCTGTCGGTTAAGCCTCTCCTCATCCCATCCCAGCTGCTCCATAAGCCAGGGACGGATGTAGCTGTTGGCCGCTGTTTCGGGGTATTGATCCTGTTGGGAGAGCTCGCGCAGGTTGCCGATAATGCGCTCTTTCATCTCGTTGGCTGCCTTGTTGGTAAAGGTGATCGCCAAGATATGTCGGAAAGCATTCCGCTCTCGCAGTGCGAGATAGAGATACTCTCTCACCAGGGCAAAGGTCTTTCCGGCTCCGGCAGAAGCCTTAAATACCAACATCTCTCCTGAATGTGGGTTTCCCATACGGTTATTTTTTACAAATATACATTATCTTTGTGTGGTGTGAAAAGTCAAAAACTTACAATATGAAACAGTTGTTCTTTCCTCTTCTTCTCTCTCTCTTCATGTTGGTTACCTGGGGGTGTCAACGTACGCCCGGATCCTCTTCCCATAAAAAGGGGAATGCCCTGCAATATAGCTCCTATGTGAGCGCCTATAGTGCGGGGATGCAGCGTTCGGGGAATAGCCTTCGGATCGAGTTAGTGAATAATGTTCCTGCTGCGGTTCGTGCTGCTGTAGAACCGGATCTGCTCTTTGATTTCTCTCCCAATATCCGGGGAGAAGCCGTCTGGGTGAGTGAACGTGTCCTGGAGTTTATTCCCGGTGCTCCGTTGAAGAACGGAACCGAGTATAAAGCCTCTTTTGCCATCGGCAAGGTGGTTGAGGCTTTGGAAGAGGGGGAGGAGTTTGAGTGGATGTTTCGTGTGATTGACCAGGTGATGTCCGTGGAGCTCCAGCAGGTGGCCATGGTGGAAGAGTCGCCGGAGCAGGCGAACGTGGCAGTTCGTATCTTGACCTCCGATTTTGCTGCGGATCAGGCGGTGGAGGAGTGCCTATCCTTTGAAGAGGGAGAGGCCTCCTGGGAACATCGTGCCGATGGCCGCTCCCACCTTTTGACCCTCTCGGGGGTGAAGAGGCTCCCTGAGGATCGTACCCTTGAAATGGTATGGAGCGGGAAGCCGTTGGGGCTCTCGCAAAAGGGGACACTGGAGGCGTTAATTCCCGGAACCGCAGCCTTTCATGTCCTTGCGGTAAAGCCCTCTTCGACTTCGGAACCCTACCTAAAGGTGGTTTTTAGTGATGTGCTGGATGCCAATAGGGAGCTGGATGGGCTGTTTTTCCTTACCTCCGGTAAAAAACTCACGCTTATGGTGGAGGGCAATACCGTTGAACTCTATCCCAAGGGTAAGATCGATTCGGATGATGTGTTGGTGATTGATGGGGGAGTAAGGAGTCGTCAAGGGATGACATTGGGCGAGGATTATCGCTTTGACGTTCATTTCTCTTCGCCAAAGCCGGCCATTCGTTGGGTGGGGGAGGGCGCTATTTTGCCCGATGGAGAGCAATTGGTGATTCCCTTTGAAGCGGTAAACCTTAGCGCAGTGGATGTGACGGTAGTGAAAATTTATGCCTCCAATGTGGTGGATTTCTTCCAGGATAACAACTATTCGTCGGCCTATAACCTGAAACGTAATGGTCGGATCATCTTGAAGGAGCGAATTGCGCTTATGGGAGACCAACCGGTGGATCAGGGAGGATGGAACACCTATCGTATTGACCTCTCCAAGTTGATGAAGGCGGATCCGGGGAGCATGTACCGGGTGAAATTGAATTTTGATAGAAGTTGCTCTACCTATCCTTGCGAAGGCGGGGAGAGCGATGAGAAGGATCGTTTTCGCGGGAACCGTTCTCTGGAGAGTGATCCTGAATACACCTATTATGATAATCCCTCCTCCTACTATTATGATGATTCGTATTATGGTGATGATTGGTGGGAGCATCGTGATGATCCCTGCTTTAGGGCTTATTATAATGATGTTTCCATAGAGCGCAACCTTCTTGCTTCCAACTTGGGAGTGGTGGTTAAGCGCTCTCCCGACGATCGCCTGGATGTGTTTGTGCATGATATCTTAACCTCGAAGCCGCTCTCCGGAGCCTCCGTATCAGCGCTGAATTATCAGAAGCAGGTGATCTCCTCGGGAACCTCCGATGCCCAGGGAGCGGTCTCGCTTCCCTGCGACCAAACGCCCTTTTTGGTGGTTGCCTCCTTGCGTGGACAGAAGGGATACCTGAAAATTCAGGATGGAGAGTCGTTGTCGTTGAGTCGTTTTGATGTCTCCGGAAAGACGACGGAAAAGGGGTTGAAGGGATTCCTTTACGGAGAAAGAGGCGTTTGGCGCCCGGGAGATACACTCTATCTCTCGTTTATGTTGGATGATAAGAGTAATCCTGTGCCTCAGGGTCACCCGGTGTTGATGGAACTTTTTGATCCGTTGGGACGTATGGCTTGGCAGCAGGTACAGTCTCTGGGGAGAGGCAAGCTGAATACTTTTGTGGTTCCCACTCAACCTGAGGATGTGACCGGCACCTGGAATGCAAAGGTGACCGTGGGAGGAGCGGTATTTAATAAAAGAGTTCGTATTGAAACCCTTAAGCCCAACAGGCTACGTATTCGGTTTGATCTTCCCGACACGTTGGACGCTACTTCTGAGATGCGTGTTCCTGTGAGAGCCTCCTACCTCCATGGCGCCAAGGCTTCAAATCTCAAGTTTGCTACAAACATAACCCTGAAGGCTATGCGTACCAGTTTTCCGGCCTATCGGGACTACCTCTTCTTCGATCCTTCGGTCTATTTTGACGAAGATCATTACGAAGAGCTGCAGCATAAGCTGGATGCCAATGGTACGGCTGTATTGACGATTCCCGAAATGGAAGGGTACGCTCCCGGCTTTGTGAGAGCCAGTTTGGAGTCTCGCGTCTATGAAAAAAGTGGTGAGTTTAGTGTGGATTATACCTCTGTGGTGATGTCTCCCTTTACGAAGTATGTGGGGCTCCATGTGCCGGGAGATTCGGACTATTGGAACCGTTTAGAGACGGATAAGGATATCCCCTTCGATATTGTGACCGTGGACGATCGGGGGAACCCTGTGGCAACCCGTGGGGTGGAGGTCTCCTTTTATAAGGTGAAGTGGAGTTGGTGGTACGAAGAGGGAAGAACCTATGCCTCCCTCGTTAATAACAGGAACTTTGAGTTGGTGCGGGAGATGGTGATTGATACCAAAGATGGTGAATACCACAGCACTTTCAGGATCCCCCATGCCGACTGGGGACGTTATTTGATCTATGTAAAACTTCCCCACGGGCATGCTACGGCGAAGATGGTCTATGTGGATTGGCCGGAATGGAATACACGCAAGAGCGACGGGAGTAGGGATGGCGCTTCACTGCTCTCTTTGGTCACCGATAAAGAACAGTATCGGGTGGGGGATAGGGTTGCCTTGACCTTCCCTGGAACGGATAAGGGTACCGCCATCATTACCTTGGAAAATGGTTCCGGTATCCTACATCGGGAGGTGGTCTCCACCTTCCCGGGAGACAACGTTTACTACGTTGATGTGACGAAGGATATGACCCCCAACATTTACGCTTGTGTGCATCTTTTGCAACCGCATAGTCACCCGGATAATGATTTGCCGCTTAGGCTTTACGGCGTGATTCCCATCATGGTTGATGATCCAGCGACAAAGCTTACGCCGGTGATTACAATGAAGAAGGAGCTTCGTTCGAAAGAGAAGACCTCCATCACCCTGTCGGAGAAGTTGGGACGTCCGCTCTATTACACCCTTGCCGTGGTGGATGAGGGATTGTTGAGCCTGACTAATTACCGGACCCCTGCTCCCTACCACCATTTTTATGCTCGTGAGGCTCTTGGTGTGAAGACGTGGGATATGTACGATGAGGTGATCGGTGCATTTACCGGAAATATGGCCTCCCTTTTTGCCATTGGTGGGGACGAGAACCTGTCCTTAACCGGAGAGCGAAAGAAAAGACGTTTCAAGCCGGTGGTGAAGTTCTATGGCCCCTATGAACTGGGAAAGGGGGAGCAGCAGCAACTGGAATTACAACTGCCCGAGTATGTGGGTGCCGTGCGAGTGATGGCGGTGGCCTCGTCGGGTAATGCCTATGGTACTGCTCAAAAAGAGGTGGTGGTGAGAGATCCGTTGATGGTGCATGCCACCATGCCCCGTGTGCTGGCTCCGGGAGAGATCGTGGAGGTTCCCGTTACGGTTTTTGCCATGGATCGTAAGGTGAAAAAGGTATCCGTTTCCCTCTCGTTCTCCGGGGATGTCTCGCTCGTTGATGGCGGAAGCAAACAGCTAACCTTTGAGGAAGAGGGAGAGAAAATAGTCCGCTTTAAGGTGAAGGCGGGACATAATCCCGGAAATATTGGGGTAGAGGTGGTGGCCACCTCGGGTAGGGAGAAGGCATCGCAGCATATCGACCTCTCCTTGCGTAATCCCAACCCTCAGGAGGTTGTTGTGGAGAGCTACCTTGTTCCAAAGGGGGAAGAGGCCCTTTTCCCTGTGATGCCTGTGGGCGATGAGTCTAACGCTGAGGTAGAGGTGGAGGTCGCCTCTGTGCCTACCCTCAACACTGGTTCCGTATTCTCCTATATGATGCGCTATCCGCATGGCTGTGCAGAGCAGTCCACCTCCGCCGGGTTGGTGCAGATGCTGTTGCCCTCTCTGCTTGAGAGTGATGACCCTGATTTTGCGCATGCCCGGGAGAATGTGGTGAAGATTATTGCCGGATTACGAAAGTATCAAAAGGGGAACGGGGGCATGGCCACCTGGCCGGGAGGTTACCGTACCGATCCCTGGGTCTCCTGTTATGTGGGTCATTTCCTCAGTATGGCCGCTGATGCCGGCTATGCTGTTCCAAAGGGACTGGAAAACAAACTTATACGTTATCTTTCGCGCAATAGCTTCGCCGATAGGGAGGATGGAAACTTTGCTGAGTCGTACCGTCTTTATGTGCTGGCTCTCCATGGAAAGGCTGACTTTGGCGCCATGAACAGGCTCCGGGGGAAGGCGTTGAACCCCTTGGTCTCGCTGCGTTTGGCTGCGGCTTATGCCGTTGCGGGAAAGAGTGATGCCGCCCGCCGGATATTCGAGCAAGTAAAACTGGAATCGTATGACTCCTACGACTATAAGCACTGGAATTACTATTACTACAATAAGAAGTCGGCCATGGCCATGGCGTTGGAGACCGCCATTTTGCTCAATGATGAAGCGACGATTCATACCCTTGCCACCCAATTGTCGAAGGTCTTGTCGGGGGATTCGTGGATCAGTACCCACACGGCCTCTTGGGGGCTGTATGCTTTTTGGTTGCTCCATGGAAAGCAGCAGGAGCGAGAAGCGCTATCCTATGAATATAGCTGTGGATCTGTTTCTTACAAGAAAAATACAACCAATACCATCTCTCTCTCAACACTCTCCTGTGATAGGGAGAAGGACTCGGTTATTCGTTTCCGTAACAGGGGTGATGCGAGGCTCTTTGTGCAGACGATCTCCTCCGGGCAGCCTGCTCCGGGTCGGGAGAAGGCTCATGAGAGGAACGTGAAACTTGATGTCCGTTTCTTTTATGGGGAAGGGGAGAAAGCATTGGATCCCGGGAGGTTGCCACAGGAGCAGGACTTCCTTATGGAGGTAACGGTGGTTTCCAACACCGGCTTGATGGGAGACTACAAAGATATGGCTCTTACTGTGGGGTTGCCCGGCGGATGGGAGTTTCTGGGACAGCAGAAGCTGGAGGATTCCTCCGTGGATTACCTGGATGTGCGGGATGATAAGGCACGGGTCTATTTTGACCTTCCCATGGCCCGGTCGACAACCTTTGTCTTCCGGGTACACACCTCCTATCCGGGCAAGTACTACCTGCCGGCCATAGTCTGTGAATCCATGTATGATGAGGATATTTACGCCCTAAGAAAAGGCCGATGGGTAGAGGTTGTTGTGCCGTAGGAAAAAGGGGATCCCTTTGGTTGCGGGGAGGGTTGGCGGCTCTGCTGCTCTTTCTTCTTTTCTTGCTTTTTGTTCCCGTGGTGGAGTTTTCCGACCCCTTCTCCATGGTGTTGGAGGGGGAGGAGGGGGTGTTGTTAGATGCCCATATTGCGAAGGATGGCCAGTGGCGTTTTCCCCCTCCTGAGGCTATCCCCCCTACTTTTCAGATGGCTCTGCTGACCTTTGAGGATCAATATTTCTATCGTCACTGTGGCGTAAATCCCCTCTCTTTGGTGCAGGCTTTTGTGGCCAACGTAAGGGCCGGAAAAGTTGTGCGGGGGGGGAGCACCATCACCATGCAGGTGGTGCGCTTGGCGCGAAAGGGACGTTCCCGAACTTATGGAGAGAAGTTGTTGGAGATATTGCTGGCTCTGCGGTTGGAGGTGGCCTGCTCCAAGGGGGAGATTTTGACGATGTATGTGGCCAACGCCCCGTTTGGGGGGAATGTGGTGGGGTTAGAGGCGGCCTCATGGCGCTATTTCCAGCGTCCTCCGGGGGAGCTTTCCCTGGCTGAGAGTGCGCTGTTGGCAGTGCTTCCCAATGCTCCCTCTGCCATGCATCCCTCCCGTAACAGAGCCTTGTTGCGGGCAAAGAGAGACCGTCTGTTGGCCAGGTTGCAGCAGGAGCATAAGATTACCGAGACGGACTACCTGATGGCGCTGGATGAGCCGTTGCCCTTAGCTCCGCAACCGCTACCCCACACTGCGGGGGTGCTTGGGGGGCGTCTTTCGGCAAAACATCCTGGTGAGCGGATGTGTACTGCCATCCGGGCCTCCTTGCAGCGAGAGGTGAAAGAGGTGCTGGAACGCCATCTGCCCGCCGTGAAGGCCAATGGGGTTAATAACCTGGCGGCTTTAGTGATGGATGTGCACTCCGGTAGCGTGGTGGCCTATGCGGGGAATGTGTGCGATGGCAAAGAGGTCAACAGCCCCTACGTGGATATGGTGGCCGCCCCGCGTTCTACGGGGAGCATTCTCAAGCCCTTCCTTTACGGGGCCATGCTGGACGAGGGCGCCCTTCTTCCCGACATGTTGGTGGATGATATTCCCATCAACTTCGCCGGTTATACGCCTAAGAACTATACCAATAGCTATTTAGGAGCGCTCCCGGCGTGGCAGGCTTTGTCCCGATCGTTGAATGTGCCCGCTGTGGGGATGCTTTCGGAGTATGGGGTTGCGCGTTTTTATGCCTTGATGAGGCAAGCAGGGATCACCTCTTTTCGTTTTCCGGCATCGCACTATGGTCTGTCGCTCATTTTGGGAGGGGGCGAGGCCTCCCTGTTGGAGATCTCGGCGCTCTATGCAAATATGGCGCGCCATCTCAACGGTGATGAGGTGTGGCCGGAGGGTTTTTCGTTGTGGCCCTCGCCGGGTGGTTTGCGGCCGGCTACTCCGTTCTCCCGTGCTGCTATCTTTTGCACCTTTGAGGCTATGAAGCAGGTGCATCGTCCTACCCAGGAGGCCGGATGGGCCTATTTTCGCCGGCAGGGCGACATTGCCTGGAAGACGGGAACCAGCTTTGGCTTTCGTGATGCCTGGGCTGTGGGTGTTACCCCTGGTTATGTGGTGGGGGTGTGGGTTGGCAATGCCGATGGAGAGGGGCGGCCCGGGCTTACCGGTACCGCTACGGCCGCTCCGGTGATGTTTGACCTTTTTCACTTGCTTCCTGAGCAGGGGGATTTTGAGATGCCCTTGGCGGAGATGGTGACCCTTGCCACCTGCCGGGAGTCCGGCCACCCGGTGTCTCGCCACTGCCCGGATACTGTCTGGCGAGTGGTGCCGGAGCAGAGCCTAAAGGTGCCGGCGTGTCCCTACCATAAGCGTATTCACCTGGATCGTGATACCCTCTATCGCGTGAATTCGGCCTGTTATCCCCTGTCGGAAATGGTGGCCCTTTCCTGGTTCGAGTTGCCTCCCGTACAGAGCTTCTATTATCGTCGGCATCACCCCGGGTATCGTTCCATGCCCTCGTGGCATCCGGGGTGTGAGGCGCACCGGGAAGAGAACGTCCTCAACTTCGTCTATCCCACCTCCGAGGCCACCCTTTACCTTCCCCGAAAGATGGACGGTTCGCCCGGCAAGCTTATTATGGATGCGGCCCACCGGGATGCCCGGGCATGCCTCTATTGGTATATTGACAACTGCTATATGGGAAAGACGACCCATTTTCATACCATGGCCTGCTATCCGGAGGCCGGCCCCCACCGTATTACCATTTTAGACAGCCAGGGAAACACCCGGAGCATAGGGATCACCGTGTATCATCGCCATAAGGAAGAGACAGAGCGCTGATCTTTGCCAAAGGGAAAGGGGGACGTTTTTTGCGGAATCTCCGGAAAGATGTTTGGATCCCTGAGGAAAAGCCTCAATTCAAGAAGCAAATGCGACAAACCGGAGGAAAAGTGCTTTCGAATGGTCAAAACCCCAGTTTCTTTTTGAATCTTCTCCTAATGTTACATGCTCCCTCTTTTGTGGTTCCTCTTATAATACACCACCCTACAGTCAAATGATGATTAATTGCATATATTTGTGTGATGCTGTGCAATGCCCTTCGGGCATCACAGTATCGGCGAGAAGTCTCGGGCCGTTAGGGCACATTAAAACAGCTGAAGATACATAAAATTTACAGATCTATGAATAGAATATTTTTAACACTTATTGGGCTCTTTCTCATCAATGTGACATTTGGACAACATTTGTATCCTGAGAAATTTGAAGGATGTAATACAAGTAGATTTTGTCTTGATTGTGGCGATACAAAAGCAGAACCACCAACAGATTTTGGAAATGAACTATTATCAAATTTGAACTCAAAATCTTTGAAGAAAATCAATGGTGCTATTGAAGTTCAGATATTAATAGATAGTGTTGGAAATCCTTGTTTATTAAGTGTTAAGAACAGCAGTAATATAAATTCTAAAAAACTGAAACTGCAATACGGAATAAATAATACTTCAAAATGGACACCAGCAATAAGTGAAGGGAAAACAATACAATCTTCAGTATCACTTTTGATTACTTTTAAGGATGGTAGATATTCTCTTCAGCGAAGAATTTTTGATTTTAAGAATAATTCAAATGTTAAATCAATAGGAACTCCTGATGTGAAAGGAACAAATAAATCCAAATTAACAGAATCATGGACTGTCTACAACCAAAGCAATTCAGATTTACCTTGGGATATGTCAAGAGCAGCAGTTGCGACAAAAAATGCTGTTTGGTTTGGAACTGATAATGGTCTTGTAAGAATGATAGAAAATAAAATGGAGGTGTTTAATGTTAACAACTCAGCTATTAAACCAGTGAAGTATAATAAGAACAAAGCATCTTCTATTCGTTATGCGTCGGTAGACAAGGAAGATAATATTTGGATAATAGCAGGTTGGGATGCATACAAATATAACGGAAGAGAATGGACTGTTTTTGATTCAATAAATTCTCCTGTGGATTGGGCAAGAAAAATATATGTTGATGATTCTAATAATGTTTGGTTTACTTCTTGGGACGGAGTGTTAAAATATAATGGAAGTGATTGGAGTGTTATTGATACTTCAAATTCAAAATTACCTGCAAATAAAACGTCGGGAGTTTTTGTGGATAGCCAAGATAGATTATGGATTGGAACGTATGACGGTAATATTAGAATTGATAATAATGAGACTATTGAATTTAATAATTCAAATTCGCCATTAAAGGAAAGTGCTATTTCGAAAATGTATGAGGATAGTAAAGGAAATTTCTGGTTTGACTTGTACAATGATGATGATAAGTCAAAAGCTGGAATGTTTGTTTTAAGAACAAATGGAGAGTGGGAATCAATAAAACCTAAAAATTCTGAATTGTTTAAAGAAAAT